>OGWF01000084.1_pt1 | contig 14119 bp, 17 predicted proteins | sample 1575951 | NCBI WGS metagenome assembly OGWF01 (sample SAMN07581523, study PRJEB24739) | freshwater metagenome | place: Singapore | collected 2015-01
TCTAATTTCTTATTGGCATTCGCTTTCATTTTCATAATTTTACTATTAAGTTCACTATCTGCAAATTAAACTAAAGGTAAGCCCGTCCATAAGGGCGGGTTTCTTTGTTTGTAAAGGAGGTTTAATTGCCTAAAGCACTTGACGATAATATCTCAGGTCTAGTAAGATTTGAAATTGGAGATAAGCTGAAATTTACTAATGATTTCCCTCGTAAGGATGAACATCAAATGCTTTTACCTTTGAGATTTGTTCGGTATAATACCAACGAGAAAGAGCTATGTTTATGCTTGGATAATCAAGGGGATTTCTTCAGTACTTATCGTTGTTTTTTACAATTAGCTAAGGAGAGTTAGATATGCAAGGATTGCAACCACAAGTTTATGGGCCACTTTCTGTTCCACCTGTTCTCACACCAAAAGATGAACAACAAATTAAATAAAAATTTATCTGAAGTTTTGGACATAGAACCAATTTCAGAAAGCTTGCCTGTTGTTCAAGTAGAACAATCAGAACCAGAAAACAATGATATACAAGATGATGCAGAGTATGCAAGAAAAAACCTAAAAGATTTAATAGCAAAAGGAAACGTTGCTATCGACAATCTTTTACAGGTTGCAAAGGAATCGGAGCATCCTAGAGCATATGAAGTAGCATCAGGATTAATTAAAAACTTGTCAGACTTAAATAAAGATCTTCTCGAAATACAGAAAAGAAAGAAAGACTTATTACCAAAATCCGGCAATGAGAAAAATGGAAACCTAAGTATAGATAAAGCGGTTTTTATTGGTTCTACAACAGATCTAATTAAAATGCTAAAACAAAGCAAAAAGGAACAACAATGAAAGAAACTTTAATTCGACAATTGAAAGTTATTCTTGGAACAAATTTTGGGTTATACCTAAAATGCCATAACTACCACTGGAACATTGAAGGTCCAAATTTTAATGACTATCATGTGTTTCTAGGAACATTATACACTGCCATCTGGGGTAATACAGATCTCATTGCAGAGAAGCTTCGTATGCTTGGTTCGTATGCTCCGGGATCGATGCAGAGGTTTATGGAATTATGTGCTGTTGAAGAAGCATCAACTGTACCTGATGCCACAACAATGTTAAGACAACTTGCAGAAGATAATGATAAATTTATCATTCAAGTTCGTGCAGGTATTGTTGCCGCTGATGGTGCCAATGAACCAGCAATTTCCAATTTCCTTCAGGATATTTTAGATCAACATCAAAAAGATGCATGGATGCTTAAAAGCTTGACAAAGTAAAATGAGTGAAGATATTGGTTATAATGGTAATGCTAATCTAAAAAAAGCAGGAACCGAATTATCGTTTACACAAGAACAGATTATTGAGTATGCAAAGTGTGCAGAAAATCCTGTTTACTTTATTAAAAAGTATGTAAAGATTGTAAACGTTGACCACGGTTTGGTCAATTTTGACATGTGGCCATTCCAAGAGGATATGGTCACAAAATTCCACGAAAATCGTTTTAGTATTTGTAAGATGCCCCGACAGGTTGGTAAAACAACTACAACTGTCGGTTACATGCTTTGGTGTGTTCTATTCAATGTAGATTATAAAATTGCAATCCTAGCAAATAAGGGTGCGCTAGCCCGTGAAATTCTAGGAAGGATTCAATATGCATATGAATATCTTCCAATTTGGCTTCAGCAAGGTATCAAAATCTGGAACCGGGGTAACATTGAATTAGAAAACGGATCTCAGATCTATGCTTATGCAACCTCTGCTGCCGGTGTTCGTGGTGGAACATATAACCTAGTATTTCTTGACGAATTCGCTTTCGTTCCTATGAACATGGCACAAGAGTTCTTCACATCAACATATCCAGTAATCTCATCAGGTAAGACCACAAAAGTAATCATAGTTTCAACTCCAAACGGATTGAATATGTTTTACAAAATGTGGACTGATGCTATCGAAAAACGATCTACCTATACACCAATTGAAGTTCATTGGTCAATGGTTCCGGGACGGGATGAGAAGTGGAAAGAAGAAACGATTAGAAACACCAGTGAAGAACAGTTCAGGCAAGAGTTTGAATGTGTGGATGGTGACACAATCGTAGAAATTTATGATAAGAAAACAAAACAAGAATATAGAGTAAGAATAAAAGATTTATATGATTTAATTTGAAATAGAATTTCTTGGATTTATAAATATAAAAAAAGGAGATTCTATGAAAACAAACTATAGAAAAATTTGGGAAAGTGTTAATGGTTCAATACCAAAAGATGATGAGGGTAGAAGTTATGAGATTCATCATATAGATGGTAATAGAGAAAACAATGATCTTTCCAATTTAATGTGTATTTCTATAAAAGAACATTATGATATACATTATACACAAGGCGACTATGGAGCTTGTGTAATGATAGCAAAAAGAATGTTGATGTCGCCAGAAGAAATTGCAAATATACAATCAGGTAAGAAAAGACCGGGAATCGGGGGAGTCAAAAAAGGAACAACTCCTTGGAACAAAGGAAAATCTGGTTATACATTAGAATTGTCTGAAGAAGGTAAAAAAAGAAAATTATTATCATCAAAAAGAAATAATAAAATAACAGAAGAAGAATCACAAAAAATAAAAAAAGATTTTTTAGAATCTATCGAAATAAAAGATGAAAGAATAGGAATAGTTCAACAAAATGGTAGAATATTCACTTATGAAAGAGCATTTTGTTTAGAGTATTCTAAAAAATATAATGTTAGTGATCAGTACATTTATAGAATAATAAAGGGAAAATCAAAAAGTGTTTAAAGAAAACAAAAGATATTTAATAAAAACACCAACTGGTTTTGAACACTTTAAAGGTGTTCAAAAAAAGGTTGTTGATACTTTATATACTTTTATATTTATTGATGAGACTTTTATCAAATGTTCAGGTAAACACTTATTTTTGACTAATGATGGATTTCAAACTGCGGAAAAGATCAAACAAGATCAAACAATTTCCGGTAAAAAAATAAAAAATATTGTTTATGATACTGGAACATTCGAAGTTTATGATCCTGTTGGAGTTGATAAACATTCAACATACATTTCAAACGGTGTTATATCACACAATACAGAGTTTATTGGTTCTTCTGCAACTCTAATTTCAGGTGCAAAACTTAGAACTATGGCATTTTTCAATCCAATTTCTTCTGTCGAGGGATTGGACATTTACGAAGAACCAAAAGCAGGAAGATTATATGTCGCAACAGTGGATTGCTCTGAGGGTGTTGGTCAGGACTATTCTACTGTCAATGTTTTAGATGTGACTCAATCTCCATATCGTCAAGTAGCTAAATATAGAAACAATAAGTTACCGTTATTGTTTTTCCCAACAGTAATTTATTCTATATGTAAAAAATATAATGAAGCTTACGCTTTAATTGAAACCAACAACGTCGGACAACAAGTTGTCGATATTCTACACTTCGATCTTGAGTATGAAAATGTATATAAGTTGGAGTATCACAATATTAAGGGTCAGACAATTTCCTCGGGTTTTAAAAAATCCGTATCTTTTGGTGTAAAAACTACAAAATCTGTAAAAAAGATTGGTTGTGCAAACTTAAAAACTTTAATAGAAAACAATAAACTTATAATCAATGACTTTGACACAATTGCAGAATTGAACACGTTCGTGAGAATACGGGATTCATATGCAGCAGAAGAGGGTTGTAACGATGATTTGGTTATGGGATTAGTTTTGTTTGCTTGGTTAGCTGCGCAATCCTATTTCAAAGAAAGCACGAATATTGATATTCGAAAAATGATGTTACAGGAACAAAATATGTTAATTGATGAAGATATAACTCCAGTCGGAATTTTCGATAATGGGTTAAAAGATGAAGTGATAGTTGATAAAAATAATGATGCGTGGTTTTCAATTTTGTAAAAAACTAAATAGATTATAATTGATAATTGAACCTATATTTTAAAGGAGAAATCAATGGCATTTCAACTATCGCCCGGTATCAATGTTTCAGAAGTAGATCTGACAACATATGTACCATCAGTAGCAACAACAATCGGAGCCTTTGCTGGTGTTTTTAATTGGGGTCCAGCAAACGAAATCGTCACAATCGACCAAGAATCTACCCTAATTGATCGTTTCGGAAAACCAACTAGCAACAATGCAACTTATTGGTTTAGTGCATCAAACTTCTTAGCATATGGCAATACATTACGTGTTGTTCGTGCAGTATCAAATACCACAACATTTAATGCAACTGCAAATGGTACTGGTATTTTAATTGCCAACGAAACTGATTACCTACAAAACCAATCAACAGGAGCGGCAAATAACACATTTGCCGCAAAGTATGCTGGTGCTTTAGGTAATGGTATTGTAGTAAAAGTTGCAGATGCAAATACATATAATTCAGCATTCACAGCAACTGAGAGAGGATTCTTCACAGATTCACCATCAACTTCAGACTTTGCTTTTGAGCGTGGTGCATCCAATGATGAATTACATATTCTAGTTATTGATACTACCGGAAAAATTTCAGGAGTTGCAAATACTGTTATTGAAAAGTTTGGTTTTGTATCAAAAGCATCAGATGCAAAACTACCAGACGGTACATCAAACTACTATAAAAATGTTATCAACAACCGTTCAAAATACGTTTGGTGGTTGGGTCATACTACCGCTGTTTCAAACACTGGTCTTCAGTTGGGTGCAATTACCGTTTCAGGAGCATTTGCAAACTTAACCGGAAACGTTACTGCAACTCTTTCTGGTGGTGCTGACGGAACTATCGAAACTGGTGCTTTACAACAAGCATATGATCAGTTCAAGAATGGTGATAATATTGATGTTTCATTAATTTTCACTGGTCCAGCTAACACAACTGTTTCAAAGTATGTTATCGATAACATTGCTGAAGTTCGTAAAGACTGTGTTGTTTTCGTTTCACCAGCTTTCGAATCTGTTGTTGACAACTATGGTGGTGAAGCTGTTGCAGTAAAAAATGATGCATCATCAATCGGTTCTTCATCATATGCATTCATGGATTCTGGTTGGAAGTATCAGTACGACAAATTCAATGATGTTTATCGTTGGATTCCTCTAAACGGTGATATTGCTGGTTTAACTGCACGTTCAGATCAAACCAGAGATCCTTGGTATTCACCTGCTGGTGTTAACAGAGGGGTTGTTAAGAATGTTATTAAATTGGCATGGAACCCATCGAAAGCTAACCGTGATGATATCTACTCAAAAGGTATCAATCCTGTGGTAACTTTCTCAGGAGAAGGAACAATCCTTTATGGAGATAAAACCCTTCTTTCAAGACCATCTGCATTCGATAGAATTAACGTTCGTAGATTGTTCATCGTTCTACAAAAAGCAATTTCTGTAGCATCACGTTCAACTCTATTCGAATTTAATGATCAATTCACAAGAGCACAATTCGTTGCTCTAGTTGAGCCATATCTAAGAGATGTTCAGGGTCGTCGTGGTATCTTTGACTTCCGTGTTGTTTGTGATGAATCTAACAACACTCCAGAAGTTATTGATAGAAACGAGTTCGTTGGAGACATTTATATCAAACCAGCACGTTCTGTTAACTTCATCCAGTTGAACTTCGTTGCAGTTCGAACAGGTGTTGATTTCACAGAAATTGTTGGAAGATTCTAATCTATAAAAAATACACCCATCATAAATATGTGATGGGTGTATAAATAAATAAAAAAAACAGGAGAAAATAAATGGCTTTTAACGTAAATGACTTTCGTTCACAAATGGTTGGAGACGGTGCCCGTCCCAATCTATTCGATGTGACATTGACATTTCCTTCTTTTGCTTTGGCAGGAAACGCAAACCAGAAGATGACCTTCATGTGCAAAACTTCACAACTACCAGCAGCAACTATTGGTTCAGTTGAAGTTAACTACTTTGGTCGTCAACTAAAGTTTGCTGGTAATCGTACTTTCGCAGATTGGACAATTACCATCATCAACGATGAAGATTTCTCTATCCGTAATGCATTCGAGAGATGGTCACATGGAATCAATTCACACATTTCAAACCTTCGTTTAGGTTCTGCACTAAGACCAGAATCATATACTGTTGACGCTATCGTTAATCAGTATAGCAAAATCGGTGGTTCACCAATTAAGACATATAAGTATGTTGGAATCTTCCCAGTTGAAATTTCAGCAATCGATGTTGATTGGGGTAACAACGACAGTATCGAAGAGTTTTCTGTGACTCTAGCATATCAGTGGTGGGAAGCAGTTGACACTACTGAATCAACTGGAACTTTTGTAACAGCTTAATTATCATGAAAAGATCGGGGAAACGTTTCCCCGATCTTATATTACGGAAAACTTTTTAATGGCAACTATAAAACTTTTTGGATTTTCATTAGGTAAAAAGAATATTGCTGAACCGACAAAGGATCAGCCACCATCATTCGCATTACCTACAGAAGCACTAGATGATGGTGCGGTTACAGTAACTCAAAATGCATATTATGGGACATATGTTGATCTTGAAGGATCAGTCCGTAATGAACTAGAATTAATTACACGATATCGTGAAATGGCCAACCACCCAGAATTGGAAATGGCTATTGATGATATTGTGAATCAAGCAATTTCCCACGATAAATCTGGTAAATGTGTAGACATCGTTTTAGATAAATTAAAACAACCAGAATCTGTTAAAAAGAAAATCAAAGAAGAATTCGATAATGTTCTCAAGATGCTAAACTTTGGCAATCTTGCAGATGATCTTTTTAAGAGATGGTATATCGATGGAAGAATATATTACCACGTTTTGGTTGACGAAAGCAAGCCAAAAGAAGGTATCAAAGAATTAAGATATGTTGATCCACGAAAAATTCGTAAGGTTCGTGAGATCGTCAAAGAAAAAGATCTAAAAACTGGTGCCCTTGTTATCAAGTCTATTGCAGAATACTATGTATACAATGATAAGGGAACCACTACACAAACTTACACAGCACAAGTAAATGCTGGTGTAAGAATCGCAAAAGACTCTATCATCAATGTCAATTCTGGCTTGATGGATGCAAAGAATACGTTCGTAATCTCCTATCTACACAAAGCAATTAAGCCTCTCAATCAATTAAGAATGATTGAAGATGCAGTTGTAATTTATCGAATCTCAAGAGCACCCGAACGTAGAATTTTCTATATCGACGTAGGTAATTTACCAAAAGGTAAGGCAGAACAATATCTACGAGATATTATGGTTAAATACCGCAACAAAATGGTTTACGATGCATCTACAGGAGAACTGAGGGATGATCGTAAGCACATGTCAATGTTAGAAGACTTTTGGTTGCCCCGTAGAGAAGGTGGTAAGGGTACAGAAATTACAACTCTACCTGCTGGTCAAAATCTAGGAGAACTGGAAGACGTTAAATACTTCAGACAGAAACTTCTACAATCATTAAATGTTCCAATCTCAAGACTAGAACCACAACAGGGTGGAATGATCGGTCTTGGTAGATCAACAGAAGTTACCCGAGATGAAGTTAAGTTTGATCAGTTTATCACAAGACTTCGTAACAAATTCTCACAAATATTTGATGAAGCTTTAAGAGTTCAACTAATTCTGAAAGGCATTTGTACTAGCGAAGAATGGGAACAGTTTAGAGAAGACATTTATTATGAATATGTAAAAGACAACAACTTTGTTGAAATGCGTGATGCAGAGCTTCTACAAAATAGACTACAGTTACTGCAAATTGTTGATCCATATATCGGTAAGTATTATTCAGCAGAATGGGCAAGAAAGAATATTCTTCAACAAACTGATGAAGACATAAAGAAAATTGATAAGCAAATACAAAAAGAACAAGAACAGGGAGTCACTTCTCTAACTCAAGATCAACTAGCACAACAACAGCAACAACAGCAACAAGAACAGGTTGATCCTGAAGATTATCCACCAACAGATAATACACAAGAAGATGGGGATGTTGAATCTTTAACTCCTATGCTGGATAGAGAAGTAGATAAATATTCAAAATCATTAAAAAAATAACGGAGAACTAAATGTTACCAGAAAACTTTATTTCACAATTAATGTCTGGTGATCTAGCACAGGCAAAAGATGCGCTATCAGATATTCTTTCTGCAAAAGCATTTGAAGCATTAGATGCAAGAAAACAAGATATTGCTAAAACAATTTACGTCAAAGAAACTTATGAAAAGTATGACGATGATTATGAGGAACAAAAGAATAGACCAAGTAAGACAGTGGAGTTGACACATAAAACTTCCGGTAAAGAAATTGTTATACATGATACACCAGAAAATCGTAAAAAATATAAAGACCTTGGTTTTCATCCAAGCGTTAAAGAAGAAACAGAACAACTTGATGAATTAAGTAACGATACTAAAGAAAAATACAAAAAAGCAGCTTATAAAGATTTAGCTGGAAGATTGACTTTTGCACCTAAACCAGCAAAAGAAGAAAATAAAATTCGTAAAAGAACAGAAGCATTGAAGAAATTAGATCCTGAAAAAAATACATGAAATCTCTTTTAGATTTTAGATCTGAACTCGAAGAAGGAGTTCAATCTAGTGCCGATATAGAATACACCCTTGTCAATAAAGGTGGGAAGGGTGTATTTCAAAAACATCGTGCCCGAAGAATTGTGCATGGTGGTTATGATACAGATGGGGGTGCTAAATCTGTTGTAACTTCAGATCAAGAAAGTATTAATAAAGAGTTTTATAAAAAAATTGAAAAGCAACCAGATATTGCAGTTAAGAAATTCCAAAATATCAATAAAGTTTTAAATAGAAGCAAAATAGAAAATAAAAGACGGGAAGTTCAACATCCGCAACAACAAAAAGTAACAGAAAATGTTGCATTTAGTGTTCAAGATCCACCTCCTGTTTTAGTTCTTAAAAGACAAACAATACGATTGTTTAATGATGGAATTAAGGTTGCTTTATATTATAGCCAAACCTTAAATAAATACTTTTCTGTTGCAGTAGGTCAATCTGCAAATTATCAAGCAGAAGAAACTGATTATTTTACTGATGTTTTGAATAGTGATTTTATTACGCATATAGATAATACTACAACAGAAATTACAGAAGAAGATAAAACATCTTTAATCGAACTTTATAATAGTTTATCTGAAGATAATCAATTAAAGATGCAAGAAAAGATTTTAGAATCTTCAGAAGAATTTCTGAAAATTAAATACTTTGCCGAACAAATTAAATGAATTTCATTAATCTAATACTTCAAAATAAATTATCCGAAGCTATGGACATCCTAGCAGAAAGAATGACTGAAATTGCTCAGGAAAAGTTGGATAATTTGAAAGTTGAAATGGCAAGCGAAAATTATGAATATATTGATGAATCTAGAAATCCTAATATTATTAGAATGGGTAAGATTCAAAAGATCAGAAAAAGAATAAGAAGAAACTCAAAGGGTAGAATTTACGTTCAAACAAACGCAAGACGTTCTACGATGAGAGGTTATGGTGTCTCAGGAAATACAATTAGAAGAATTCCGGTTACATCACAAATAAGAAAGTCAAGATTGTTAAAGCAGTCTTGGAAAACTACTAGAAGAGCAAAACTAAATCGCTCTTTAATGAAAAAACGAATCTCAATGCGTAGACGAAAATCTTTAGGACTAAGATAAAATGGCATATGAAGTTATTAACACACTAAGATCAAAATCGACAATTAGAGTTGTCGGAAATACTGCAACCCTAATCACGTTGTCAGAACTATCTGCAAATCCATCGGTTGAAACCGTACAGTCTGCAACTATTGCCCAGATTGTTTCATCTACAGACGGAAGATGGGACATATATCGTGGTGATAATACTTCAGGTGTTTTGGTTTGTACTCTTTTCGGTACAGCAGATCTACCACTTTCACAAAGTGATATCGTTATTGCGAATTCAGCCACAGCAAATATCTACATTACAAATTCTGGTACAGGCGGAACTCTGATTTTACAAATGTCAAAAACCGCATTATACAATCCAGCACTAGTAGGGTAATCATGAAACTTATTACAGAAACCGTAGAAAACGTTAAATACTTGACAGAAGCTTCTGAGAATGGTAAGAAAAACATGTATATCGAAGGTGTTTTTCTTGTCGGAAATACTGTCAACAGAAATAATAGAATGTATATGATGGAAACACTTCAAAGGGAAGTTTCCAGATATACAAAAGAACTCATCGAAACCAATCGTGCATTAGGCGAGTTGGGTCACCCAGATACACCATCAATTAATCTAGATCGTGCATGTATTAAAATTCTTTCTCTTAAAGAAGACAATAATACTTTTAGGGGTAAAGCACTTGTACTAGATACACCATATGGTCAGATTGTAAAAAATCTAATTGAGAACGGTGTAAGTCTTGGGGTTTCTTCAAGAGCATTAGGATCTGTCCAAATGACAAAAGAAGGTTACAATTTAGTCCAAGACGATTTTAGATTATCTACAGCAGCAGATGTTGTAGCAGACCCATCAGCACCCGGAGCATTTGTTAACGGGATTATGGAAAACAAAGAGTGGGTTATTGTCGAAGGTCGTTATGTTGAGCAAGATTTCGATAGAGCAAAAAGACAGATTCAAAAAGCATCAAAACAACAAATTGAACAAGTAGCTTTAAAGTTGTTGGAAAGCTATTTGAGAAAAATTTACTTTTTATAAATAAGATATCATAAGGAGATTCCTAATGTCAACAAACAAATTAATGGAAGCCGCAGCAGACATTCTATCAGGAAGCAAAAAGTCTGCTCCAGCTATGCCAATGGAAAAAATGGCAGGTTCGGAAGTAGCAGATTTGGGAGGTCCAACACCATACAATGGTAAACCAATGGACGATTCCAATAAAATTAATGGCACTAAAGTTGCAAAACGTGCCACAGCACCAACAACAAAGCCTTCAGCAGCATCACCAGACACACAAAATCATCCAGTTGGTGGTAAGAAAACTATGGGTGAGAGTGAGCATGATGAAGAGCAACTAGAAGATGAAATTATTGCCGAAGAAGATCAAATTGATTTCTCAGAAGATATCAATGCTCTATTCGAAGGTAATGATCAACTATCAGAAGAATTTAAACAAAAAGCAGCAACTATTTTTGAAGCTCGTGTACTAGATCGGGTACAACAAATTCAAGAAGATCTTGAATCTCAATATGCTTCAATTCTAGAAGAAACTGTTGCTGAAATCCAAAATGATCTATCAGAAAAAGTAAATGACTATCTAGAATATGTCGTTGAGCAATGGATGGAAGAAAACCAAATTGCTATCGAATCTGGACTAAGATCAGAATTGGCAGAAGACTTCATTTCAGGTTTGCGTAACCTATTTGCAGAACACTACATTGATGTACCAGAAGAAAAAGTAGATCTTGTAGATGAACTAGCCGCAAAGGTAGAAGAACTAGAAGAATCCTTAAATGAAGAAATCGAACAGAATATTCAATACAGAAAAGCACTTATTGAATCTGTAAAGAAAGAAATTGCAAGTGAAGTTTGCGAAGGACTCACCGTTACTCAAGTTGAAAAAATTAAGACACTTGCAGAAGGTGTCGAGTTTTCCACAGAGGAAGAATACAAAGAAAAACTAGAGACAATTCGTGAGCATTATTTCCCAACAGGCTTTAAGAAAGCAGATGTTGCACAACTTCATGAGTCAATCGAAGAAGATGATTCAGCCAAGCAAACAATCGTAGATCCATTTGTTGCTGCTGTTTCAAGAGCTATTTCCAAACAAAAAATTTAATTTAAAATACAAGGAGAAAACATGTATTTGTCAGAACAACTACAAAGCAAATGGTCTGGAGTTCTAGATCATCCAGATCTACCCTCAATCAGCGATCCATATCGTAGAGCAGTTACCGCTGTTATTCTTGAGAATCAAGCAGTTGAGATGTCAAAATCATCACAAATGCTTCAAGAAGCAACCCCAACCAACGCAGTTGGTACTGGTGGATACGGTGGTGGTGCCGCTGCTGGTGGTCCAGTTGCTGGTTTCGATCCAATCCTAATTAGCTTGGTTCGCCGTTCACTACCAAACCTAATCGCTTATGACGTTTGCGGCGTTCAGCCAATGACAGGACCAACAGGTCTAATCTTCGCAATGCGTTCAACATATGCTTCACAGAACGTTACTGCTGGCGCACACGAAGCTTTCTACGGTGAAGCAGATTCAGGTTTTGCTGGTGCAAAAGGAACTCCTCCAGCACTACAAGTTGGTTCAGCAACAGCAAACACATTCGTTGACGGTGCTGGTGTTGTTTCAGGTAACATCGCTGCAATGACAACTTCAGTTGCAGAAGATCTAACCTTTAACGAAATGGCATTCTCAATCGAGAAGGTTACTGTTACTGCTAAGACTCGTGCTCTAAAAGCAGAATACTCAATCGAACTAGCACAAGACCTAAAAGCAGTTCATGGTCTAGATGCAGAGACTGAGCTTTCAAACATCCTTTCAGCAGAAATTCTAGCTGAAATCAACCGTGAAGTTGTTCGTACAATCTACGGTACAGCAAAAACTGGTTGTGCAGTCGGAACCACTACTGTTGGTAGATTCGACTTAGATACCGACTCAAATGGTCGTTGGATGGTTGAAAAAGTTAAGGGTCTAGCTTTCCAAATCGAACGTGAAGCTAACACTATTGCAAAGACAACCCGTAGAGGAAAAGGTAACATCATGATTTGTTCATCTGATGTTGCTTCAGCCTTCGCTATGGCCGGTCTTCTAGACTATTCATCAGCACTACAAGGTCAAGTTAACCTAACAGTTGACGATACTGGTAATACCTTTGCAGGTACAATGTTTGGTCGTATCAAGGTCTATATCGATCCATATGCACAAACATCAGCTTCAACAGAGTTCGCAGTTGTAGGTTATAAGGGTTCAAACGCTTATGACGCTGGTCTATTCTACTGCCCATACGTTCCATTACAGATGGTTCGTGCAGTTGATACTGGTAACTTCCAACCAAAGATTGGCTTCAAGACACGTTATGGTCTAGTTGCAAATCCATTCGCAGAAGGATCAGATCAAGGTCTAGGTCGTATTGCTGCTCTAAGCAACAACTACTACAGAGCTTTCAAAGTCAGCAATTTGATGTGATAAGTAGTTGATTTATAAGGGATTTTTATAACAATAATAATATTAATCCCTTATAATTTTTGGGGGGTCTTAAATGGACCCCCTTCTTTTTTGGTATAAATACATATAGTTAGCAACCTTGAAGGAAAAAACATGTTAATCAAACATAAACACCATATAATACCGAGGCATGTTGGTGGAACCGACGATCCACAAAATATAGTTGAATTAACTATAGAAGAACATGCAGAAGCACACAGACTATTATTCGTCGTCTATTAATTCTAAAGGTAGACGTATTATCACGTTTGATGAACGTGAAGCTAATTCAGAGCCTTTCTATTTGCCGTGTGGTCGTTGTTGTGGTTGTCGTTTAGAGCGTACTAGACAATGGGCTATGCGTTGTGTTCATGAATCTCAATTGTATTTAAATAATTGTTTTATTACGTTGACGTATGATGATGATCATCTTCCGAAGGATGGTGGTTTAGTTAAGCGTGATTTTCAGCTTTTTATGAAGAAGTTTCGTAAGTTTGTTGATGTTGATCAGCTTGGTTATGCACGTTTGAGATATTTTCATTGTGGTGAATATGGTGAGAGGACGAATCGTCCTCATTATCATGCTTGTATTTTTGGTTTTGATTTTCCTGATAAGGTTTTGTTTCGTGATGTTAATGGTATAAAGCTTTATACGTCAAAGATGTTAAGTGATCTTTGGGGTAAAGGTTTTGTTACTGTTGGTGATGTTAATTTTGAGAGTGCTTCGTATGTTGCACGTTATGTTTTGAAGAAGAGTGCTGCTTTTTATAATACAGATTCTTATTTGGATACGGAGACTGGTGTATTGAAGCAGCGTGAGTATGTGGCTATGAGTCGTCGTCCTGGTATTGGTTATGAGTGGTATAAGAAGTTTAAGTCTGATATTTATCCTCATGATTTTTTATATATGCGTGCTCGTAAGATGCGTGGTCCTAAGTATTATGATGACTTGGTTATCGTGACTGGGAAAC
>OGWF01000085.1_pt1 | contig 13914 bp, 15 predicted proteins | sample 1575951 | NCBI WGS metagenome assembly OGWF01 (sample SAMN07581523, study PRJEB24739) | freshwater metagenome | place: Singapore | collected 2015-01
GTTTCCCAGTCACGATATTGCAGAGGAGAATGGTAGCCGAGGTTCCCCGAGCAATTCCGTCATTCGCAAAAGAAAGGGCCGAAGCAAAGCCAAGTTTCCGAAGCTCAGCAGCTTTGTCTTTGTTGTAGGTGAACAATTTGGCCGCGTCTACTTCGGGTTTAAGGGCTTGGTTCCAGGCAAAAGCGCCAACTATGTGATTTTATTGACGATCCGCGGAAGGTCTGAGTTTTTTTGAGGTCGAGGGGCCTCCCGCCCCCGCCGAAAAAAACAAAAAAAGGGAGGATTTCGTTGACCTATCAACGGCAATCTCCCCGCCCTCTTCCACCTCGCCACCCCTGGTGCTACATCCCCCTTCATGACCCAAAAGATCATAAAGACCCCCCAGGGCCCCATCGAACAGCGAGAGGTTGTGGCCCCCTGGTGGGTCTATGACGCTATCGAGGACCTTAGCCCCGAGCGCATCTTCTGGATTACGGGAGGCCTCGGGTCCGGCAAGACAACGGGGGCTGCCCACTGGTTCATAGACAGATGGCTCCTGAACAGCCAGAGTCGGTTCTCCTGGGGCGTGGCCCCCACGTACACTAAGGTCGAGCAGATTATCATCCCGGCAGTCGTCCAGGTTCTTTATGACGTCTACGGCCTTCGGGAGCGTACCCACTACAGTTTGACTCGCACTCCCTTCTGGAAGCTCATCTTGAAGGGCTATCCACACGAGATGCATTTTTTGTCAGGAGATCGGCCCGAACTATTCGTCGGCTCGAACATAGCGACGTGGTGGATTACAGAGCCAGGACTCCAGCGGCGTGAGGTGTTCGAGAAGTGTCAGACCCGTCTTCGATGCCCACGGGCAGTGGTCCGGCAGGGCATGGGAGAGGGAACGCCCGAAGGGTTGAATTGGTACGCAGACCTTGCCGACATTCCGGGGACTGGGAAGGAGTACTCGAGGGTGGACGAAGAGAAGAACTTTCGGCGCTTCATCGTCGAGACGACCATGAACAAGCATCTCATGCCCTCCCCAGAGGTCTATGCGAAAACGAAGATAAGAGACGTCTACGCCTACGACCCGGCCAAAGCCTTGAGCTACGAGAAGGGCATATTCACCAAGTTCACCAAGGGCTCGGCGTACTGGGAGTTTGTCGAATCTCGCAACGTCACCTCCTCTTTTGAGGCCACTCCAGACCAGCCTATCCTTCTCTCCTTCGACTTCAACGTGGCTCCGTTGGCTTGGGTGGCCATGCAGGAATTCCGGGTTCAGAAGAGCTGGGCGAGCCCGAGGACCCATCAGATTGTGGCTCTCGGGGAATCATCGGGGGAAAGCAGAGGACTCATGGACGCCATCGCTGAGTTTGCCGCCATGTTTCCGCCCTCTGAATATGGCTCCACGCCGATTAGAGTGTTCGGAGACTCCTCTGGGTTTGCCAGGAACATTCATACCGCCGGGAGTGATTACACTTCCATCCAGCATTACCTCCAAAGCTTGGGCTTCTACAACGTCTCGATACTGGCGGATAGGAAGAACCCACAGATCAAACACCGACTGGAGAGAGTGGCGGCGTTGATGGCTTACGAAAAGTTCCTCGTGAGTGTAAACTGCAGGAGACTCATTCAAAGCTTCGTCAAGAGCTCACTGAAAGAGGGGACTTTCGAAATAGAAAAACCGAGGGACGAGGACTGGACTCACTACGCAGATGCTTGCACATACTGCCTGTTCCAGCTCTCTAAGGGCATTAAGATCGATGGCTTGTATGATTACACAAGACCACTAGGAGCAAGTTTATAGCATGGGCATTAAATTCTACGACCATCCAGAGTACGAAGAGAGCGAAGAGGCCTTAGAGACCTATCGGGTTCTTTACGAAGGCGACCGCTCTAAGCTTGTCGGGCAAAAGTATCTCTGGCCTCACGAGCTCGAGTTCTCCAATCAGGCAGCAAGTACTGATCCGATGTCTGGAGTATCTGAGACTGTCGGCCAGAAGATTCGTCGCATTCGAGCATTGAGGTCCCGATATTTCAATCTCTTCGAGCCAGTAATCTCCACGTGGATATCCATGGCATTGTCGAAGCCAATCCGCTTGGACGAAGAGACCGCAACGATGCTGGGGCAGGACGTTCACAACATCGATGGGAAGGGCACGAGCCTTCAGAACTTCCTCATGAACGACATCGCTGTTTCGTTCTTCCGTGACGGAAAAGCCTGTATCCTTGTCGATGCTCCAGAGAACAACGCAAGAAGCAGGATAGAAGAAACATTGAGTGGCTTTCGTCCTTACATGGAGATGATTGACCCTCTCGAGCTCAAGGACTGGGAGATTGGCGATGACAAGAAGTATAACGGCATCCGTTATGAGTATGAAGTCATAGCGCCACGCTCTTCCTTTATGGAGGAGCCTGAAGAGGTTGAGTACTGCAAGATCCTTGAGAGAAAGGACGGTGGCGTTTTCGTCTCCATCTACCGTGAGAACGAAGAGACCGAAGAGTGGGAGCCAGTTTCAGTCGACATTCCTCTCGAGGGCTTCACGGAAATACCTGTGGCCATCACGGTGAACAACGTGTCGTGGGTTAAGGATGTTTCAGAGCTTCAGCTCGTCATCTACAACCTCATGAGCGCATACTACAATCAGCTCAACACTCAAGCGTTCCAAAGAGTCTTCGTCTCCGGCGACCTTCAGGATAAGCATCTTATCAGCATCTCTGAGTATGCGGTCTCTGTGCTTCCTCAAGAGGCCAAGCCTTACGTCATCGAGCCAGCCTCCACCGAAGCCCTCCTTGGAGCCATTAACACCTCCGTAGACCAGCTGTATCGAGTTGCGTTCAATCGCACTCGAGGCATCTCTTCGACCTCAAACGAGGCTCCTGGTGCCGCAACCTTGAGGGAAATGAGCACAGAGCTCATCGCTCTTCTCATTCATGCGGTAGGAGAGTTGGAAAGTGCCCTTAATGATGCACTTGGGCACTACGCTCGCTTCAAGGGAATTCAGGATTTTCAAGGCCGTGTAACATTGTCGAGGGACATTACTGCCGACGATGTGAATCAGCAGATCCAGATGTTCTTGGCTTATCGTGACGAGATTCGTAACGTGGATTCATGGCGCAAGGCGCACCTTAAGAAGGTCGCAGCAACCATGGGCTACACTGAAGATGAATTGTCCACCATCGTCCAAGACATCGACCAAATTCAGCCGCTCCCATCCTTCAATCAAATGGCGCTTCCTCGTGGCCTTACGGCTCAAGGGACACCAGGGCAGGAAGTTAACGTACCGCTCCCAGAGCCAAGGGTAAGAGACAGTGACGGAAGATGAGTTGGAAGAGCTCCTCCTGCTGGTTCAGAGGGGGAATCGTCGCATAGATAGAGAGGTCGAAGGGTTTGTCAGCACCCTTCGTCTTCTCATGCAAAGGAAGATTCTTGAGGAGCTCTCTTCCCTCCCACAGGACCGGACCATTCGGCAGTCGAGAGTTATTCGGCTCCTCGGTGGCCTAGAATCTCTCGTGCTAACCGACGAGGTCATGGAGCACATCCAAAGCCTAGAGGACATCTTCGATCTTCAGTACAGCTTAATGGAGCAGTGGTACTCATTTGCCAATGACGACCAGGAGATGGCCGACAGAAGGTTACCGAACATGGGGGTGTTCACAAATTCTCGAGAGCAGAACGTAACCATCATGGCGAGAGCCTATGCGAATGAAGTGCGCCAAGGTCTTGCCGACTCGGTGATTACTGGAGAGCGCATCTCGGACTTTGAGCTTGCCGACGTTCCAGCGACTCGAATATTCAACACACTGCAGAATGACCTGAAGACCGCCACGGCCACCTATAGCCGCATGGTCGCCATGAATCAGGGGCGGCCATTTGTTCTTTACGCTGGCCCTCGAGACGCCAGAAATCGGCCTTTCTGCGCCGAAAGGGTCAACAAAGTGTTCCCCATTGAAGTGGTGTATACTTGGGACAACGGGCAGGGCATTCCAGCTAACCTCTACTGTGGTGGCTATGGATGCCGTCATGTGCTTATCCCAGTGGCGCAAAGGGCATAATGGTAAAGATTCAAAACATCGAAGCAATTACTAAGGCCGTTGCAGCCCGACTAGAAAAGATGCAGCCAGAGTTTAAAAGTGCCGTTGAAGTCGAAAAGGAAACGGTCATTACTCGAAGCAAGGCTGGCATTGATGTAGCTGGGAAGAACTTCAAAGCCTACTCAGACAACGAGAAATGGAAAGGCAAAAACTGGAAGGATGTCAGAAGGTCCGAAGGCTTTCAAACGGCTTACGTTGACCTAACCTACAGTGACGATATGTTCAAGGCGATGAAGGTTGCCTTTAGGAAAGAGGGGTTTAAGTTTCTCGCTACCATCTTTTTTGACAACCTTAAACAATCGCAAAAGGCCAAAGGGCATCAGACTGGGCAGCTTGGCAAAAACAAGTATGAGCCTCGTAAGTTCTTTGGGCTTTCTCAATCACAGCGAGAATCTATCGTATCTAAACTACGGAACGTAAAATGAGCGAAGAGAATAACAACTCTACACCAGCGCAAGAGCCTCAAGTTTCTGATGATGCACAGAAGATGCAAGAGAAGATCCAGCGGCTTCAGGGCCTCCTGGCTTCAAAGGAGAAGGAGTACAATCGGGTTGTCTCCGTATATAAGGATATCGACCCTGAGGAGTATCGCTCTCTTCGCCAAAAGCTTGAGGAGAAAGAGCGTGAGGCTGCTGAGAAAGACCCTCAGAAGCTCGAGGAGCTTTTCCAGCGCAAGTTCGATAAGTATCGCAACGAAGTAGAAACCGAAAAGCAGACTCTTAAAGAGCAGTTAGATGCCCTATCTCGGGTGAATAAGAGTTTGGCCGTAACCGATAAAGTTATGTCTGAAATCTCTGGGATGTTCAACCAGGACGCCATTCGATGGATTAAAAGAGAGGTAGAAGAGTCATGCGATTTAGACGAAGATGGTTCTATCGTTGTTAAAGACGATAGCGGAGATATTCTCTACAAAGGCACTCGCCCTATGACTCCAAAGGAGTATGGGGAATTGCTTGTGGAGAAGTATCCAAGTCTCGCTAAGGCATCTGGTGTTAGTGGTGTGAAGGACGCTACTCCAGGGCAACGCTCAGCGCCTCGTGGGAGCAATAAAGTTCCTGAGACCTGGGCCGAATTGCAAGCTATGCCAAATGCCAGAGAGACCTTGGAGCGCCTGAAGAAGGAGGACCCCGCTGCGGTTCAAAAGATTTTGCGAACCATATCTGCAGGTAAGTAATTAGGAAGGATTTCAACCTATGGCAACACAGTTTAAGGATATCGATGGTGTGAGATTCACCAACGGTGTCGCCACCAAAGTTGACGTTTCGAATGTTACGACTCCAACAGCTGCTGAGCTCATTGCCGCTTTCGGCACTGCAGCTTCTCAGGCTGGCAAGGTCTTCATTCAGGATGACAACGGTGCTGATACTACGGTTAAGCTCATAGTTAGTAATGGGACTAGCTATTATTTCGCTGCCCTCACTAAGGCATCGTAAGAATTTTAGTTTTTTAAAGGAATAAAGTATGGGTGCTGTAAGCAACATTACCGAATTTGGAAATAGCGTTAACGTCACTGACGTTCTCGCAGCTGGAATTTCCCCAGCGCTTGTAAAAGCTAACTGCATGATGGCAGTTATGCACACTGAAGGGCTTCCTGCTGGCACAATGACAGCTAAGCTCACCAAGAAGGGCTACCTCACGGCAGCTGCTCTTGCTGAGGCTACTGCTCTTGCACCAGATGCAAACGGCGAGCTCACTGATTCTTCTGTATCTGCAACCATTGCTAAGTGCGCTGTAGTTTCTGGCGTATCTGTTGAGCAAGGACAGTTCGGAAGCATCACAGCTGACCGTATCGCTGCTGAGCACGGTGCTGCTATCGCTCGTTATGTTGATAACGATGCTCTCTCGTTGTTCTCGGGTCTTTCGACTTCGGTAACTTCGGCAAGCATCCTCACCATCGACGATGTTATGCTTGGTCAGTTCAACATCTTCAACTCTGAGTGCCCAAACAAGGAAGTTCCGCTTAAGGCAGTTCTTTCCCACCGTGGTCACTACAACATCAAGAAGGAAATCGTACAGTCCGGTGCTGCAGTATGGAGCAACGAGAGCTACCTCGACGTACTTGGCGGAACCCCACAAGCTAACTGCTACGTAGGTTCTCTCCTTGGCTCGATCGACTTCCACGCTACTTCTGGACACGCTACCTCTGGCGGCGACACTGTTCAGGCTATCTTCCACCCAATGTGGGCATTCGCTGGCTTCTTTGCTCCAGCGCCTGTTACATGGGTTAAGGAGAAGGGCTCTGAGGGCTTCTACACTGAGTATGCTACGTACTACTTCTACGACGTACTTGAGTGGAACGACCTCTGCGGCGTTAAGCTCTTGAGCGATACCTAATTTAATGTAGGTTGAGGGGGGCGGCTCAGAGGCTTGTATGGCTCTGGGTTGCCCCCCTTTTTTATTGCAATCGAGAGCACTTAATGAAGAAAGAAGTGTATAAGACTATCGTTCAGCCGAAGGAAGAAACGCTTACATACCTTACTGGATGGAAGCGTCCCGTACACGCCTTTATCCTTTTTGAAACTAAGGAGTGGCACATCTCAAATGATGGCGAAAAGCGCCAGGGAACGGGCCTCATGACTCTTAACGCTGAGAGCCGCCCAGAGATTTACCACCACGTGGATATGTACCTTCAGAAGGGGTTCCGAATCCTCGATTACGGTAACTTCCCTAAATTTAACGACAAAAACCCAGCACGAGCCGCAAAAGCTCACCACTACTCTCAGGGCGCTGGGATTAACCCATGGGATAACCTCGAAAAGTTTGTCAAACAAAAGATGGCCAGTGAGATAAACTGGGATGAGCGAGCCTCGAACTACGAGAACGAGATCAATGTTCTCAAGAAGAAGCTCGAAGAGGAGCGGAAGAAGCTTGAGGTCAAGCAGTCCGTCCTCAAAAAGGAGAGCGTATAGTTTATGGCTACATACATTAAGAAAGAACACCTCGGCTCACGACCCCCTCCAAGAAAGGGGATTATGAGAACCGTAGAGTCGCTTCCAACCTTTCAGGCCCTTCAGCAGCATTATGCCCAGCAGAAGGAGCAGAAAAAGCAGGAACTGAAGGAGAAATGGGAGTCCAACGCTGAGGTTCAGCGATGGCGTACTCAGATGACTCCAGAAGAGCGCACACGAGACGCAATCGAGCGCCTTGTGCCTACCGCCAAAGAGGTCTTGAAGATGCGTAACGGAGGCCATGAGGTCTCTTACGAGGAAGGCCGCAAGAAGGCAGTAGAGATTGCCCATAAGTCAGAAGTGCAAAAGAAAGATGGATAGGGATACTTACTGCATCAAGGTTTGTGGTGGTAAGTGCTGTACGCTTTATCCGCCCAATGAAGATGCGGTTAAGTGCCCAAGGCTTTCTGGCGATGGCTCCTGCTCTGTGTACCAGAAACGGTATGGGGAGCTTGCCGACCAACCGATAGTGGTTGTAGGGCGCTGGGCATCGAAAAAGAATAAGGATGTAGACGGCAACCCTGTCGTCTATAATTTTTATTGTGGGCGGATTGAGGAGATTATTATTAGCGGCACGATGCACCCAGAGGTAAAGGCGCAGTGCTGCTATGCTCATCCTGAGCTATTAGATAAGGAATACCCATGAAATACAACGTAGACTTACAGAAAGAGAAGATGTCTGAGCGTCAGGTGCGTGATAGTATCGAGAGGGCATCGGCAACAGCTAGGAACATTGCCCAGCAACGTGGCGAGGGAGACCGTAGCCATGACTCATTCCGTAAGGACATGGTCAAGAACGCCGAGCGTGACAGGAAAGAAGGTAAGATATAATGGGCTATCCGTTTGGTCAGAACATAACCTACTGGTTTTATCCGCTGCTCGACAACGACACGGCTAATATCCCTGCGGCTGTTCAGGCGCAAACGCCAGCTATTCATGTTTTTGATGAGAGCATCCCTAATCGCTCCGATGCGGCCTCGGGTGCTAACAGCCTCCAGACAATCACCTCGTGGACCTGGAGCTCTCAGAAGAAGGCCTGGAGCTTCACAATCCCAGCAATCTCTGACCCGCACCCAGATAGCAATATTGCGAATCGAGTCTATTGGATTGCAATAAACTTCATTCTTCAAACCTCCGGGCAGACTCAAACTGCAATTAAGCCTCTCCAGCTTGAGCGAGTTGTTGGCCATGACCGGGTTGTTTCTGTTGGCGAGGAGGACCTTCGGGCTTACTTCCCGCAGATTGACGCATACTCATCAGACGTTCAGCGCAAGGCATTTATTTCCCAGGCCATTGAGGAAATAAAAGGCGAGCTCCGAGTTAAAGGCTATGAGTGGGCAAAAATTACCCGAGCCGATCGCCTCGACCTTTGCGTGATCTACAAGGCTTTGTCGATGGTTATGCTTGGGCAGATTCAGGAGCCAAGCGATAAGTTCTCCATTAAGTATCAGGAGTATAAAGCTGGTTTCCAAAGCAACCTCGATAGCCTTAAGTTCGAATACCAGCAGATGGAAGGCGGGATTATTGAGACCGGAAGGGGCACGGCTACCATTATTATAGCGAGGTAGTTAATGCCATCGTCCTCAGAAGTTCGCACAGCCTGGGAAGATAAGGTCTGGGGCCATAAGACCGTAACGGCCATGACCTCGAAGATTTTCATGTATGACGTGAGTGTCGATAGTGCATTTAACATGGCGGAGCTTTACTACGGAGCTCCTGGGAAGTACCCAACTATTAACTTCTTTTTATGCCTAGTTACACGGCAGCACGAGCCCCAGATCATGGGAAATACTAGGTACACTTTTCAGGTCCGTGTGCAGTATTATCTTCAACAGGAGGAGAGTTCTTCCAACACTTACAACACGCTGGTAGATCGGCTTGAGACAGTGGATGATCTTGTCAGGACACAACTGACAGGAAACTGGGACAACACCGTAGATTTTTACAATGGTGGCGTCCCGCAGGATATTTCAGTAGTTACCATCGATAACAAGTCATGCTGGAGAGGTGGCTTTACGTACGTTGGTATAAAAACTGTTTAGTAATTGGAGATTTAAGATTTTATGGCAAGTATTACAGGCGCACAAACTAAAGCTGGCGTGAAGATTGCGTCAACTTGGGGCACGGCAGTAGCTTGCGGAGCTGGAAATAGCTTTGCTGGTGAAATCTCGCCGAGCTTCAACGTATCGGAATTGACTTCACGTCAAATTGGCTCGGGAGCATATATGCTCTCATCCGCTACTCGTGGTTCGGTTATTCCGACGGTTTCTTTGACTGCTGACCTTGGCTATCGCAACAACTGCGATATCCTCATCGCTCAGTTCATGGGAACATCTGGAGCACCAACTGAGGTTACGACTGGTCAGTCTGACTATAAGCACGTTATTACGTTCAACAGCACACTTAACAGCAAGTACGTAACTCTTGCATTCGAGACATCGTCTGCAACGACTATGGAGTTCCCAACTGCTGCGGTTCAGTCTATCGGAATCGCAACGACTGGAGTCCCAGGATACCTGGATTTCACAGCAGAGCTTTTGGCTAACACTGTTGAGCTTTCATCGAGCACAAACACCAACGCAACGCTTGCGAACTGCACCTTCACTGAGGGCACTCCTGAGCTTGTCGCTGTTGACCTCGTTGATAAGTTCCGCACGAACACACAGAGCGGCTCAGCTGTAGGTTCTGGTGATCAGTACAACATCACTGGATTTAACCTTGCACTTAGCCGTCCACAAGAGATTATCCCAGAGATCAAGGGTAGCGCTGGTAACTCAGCTCCTATCGCTTCTGACCTCTTCGAGGGAACGCTCAGCGTAGACGTTAAAGAGCTCGCTGACCATGCGTACTACACAATCTGGAGCGCAGAGACTGCTCGCAAGGCTCTTATCCAGATCGAAGGAACTACGATTGGAACTGGAACTGCGAAGTCCTTCTCAATCTACCTTCCTCGCATGGTTCTCGTAACTGAGCCGCAGTACGCTCTTACGGACCAAGGTACTAACACTCTCTCCATGGAGTTCCGTCTGCTTAAGGCAGCTACAGCTCCAACTGGAATGACTGGAAGCACCTACCCGTACTTCGAGATCGTGAATACTCTCTCGACTTCGCTCCTTGCGTAGTTGTTAGGGGTGTGAAAGGCAAAGGGGCGGTATAGTTCTCTTGAGCTATGCCGCCCTTTCTATATATTCGGCTCGTACCCCCCGTAAAACCAAGGGAAAATACTATGATTATTGACAGTGACCTTACGGTAAAAGTTGGCGATGGCGTTGCCGTTTTTGACGAGCCTACTCTCCGTGACTGGGCGATTATGATTGAGATGTCTGGCAAGACTCTCGAAGAGCAAGCGGATATCCTCCTTCCTAAGCTCAAAGAGCTTAAGGGCTTTGAGTATAAGGATGGGACTGCCGTTACCGTTGAAGACCTCAAGAACAAGAAGTTCTCGGCAAAGTTCTTCTTCCAGCTTGTACAAGCTTGGTCGAAGGCTATCGTTGAAGGTCTCAAGGGAGACTCCGACTCAAAAAACGACGTAACGGTGAACTAGTTCGGCTATTGAGGTATAGGCTTTACGAGCCTGGCCTTAACTGCGCTAACTGTCACGTCCTTTACTCAAAGAACAATAAGAAGCCAGCGTGTCTCTCGAACCTATGCCCCATCGTGGACATAGCTGGCAACAAGCGTCTCAATCGCCTTGCTGACGCATTTCTGCAGATAGAGATCCTCTCTATGACGCCAGGTTATGGCTCTTTTCAGGAGAGAGTCCTCCAGGAGAGTGGCCTTATTGACGAAAGCGCAGAAACCATCTTGGAGATGAGGGGCGTTCTGTCGGAATATAGGGAGTGGAGCGCCAAGAAAAGTAACAGGACGAAAATAAAGTAATGGCAGGGTTCGGCAACGAAAATGATATTAAAATTACCGTAGCCCTCGATACCGAGAGTGCCATTCAATCTGCCGAAGAGCTTAAGAAAGCGGTAGAAACCAGCCTTAAAGGCTTCCAAGATCAGTTCAAGAAAATAGAAAGCATCTCCAAGCAAGCAAACGCTGTTCTTATTGCGGATATTCAATCCAAGGAGAAGATTCAGCTTCAAGCATTGGCGAATGAGGCTGCTGCCGACAGACGCCGCCATGCGGAGCGTTTGGCTCAAATCGACCCTGAGGTTGCCAAGACTCGCTATAAGTACCAGTCGGCTGCGAGAGAGGCTCAGAACGCTGCTCAGCAGGAAATTGCTGCAGCTGAAAGGACAGCTCAGGAAAAGATAAAGGCCGATCAGCGAGAGGCCGATAATAAAGTTAAGCTTAAACAGCTTGAGGTTCGTGAGTTTGAAGCAGCAGAATCAACTAAGAGGACGCTGGCTCTCGAGAATATTGCCAAAATCAATCAAGAGACCGCCAGGATTAAGAAGGGCCCAAAAATTGATGTTGGCGACACCGCTGGCTCTGGCAAGCTCATCGAAGGCCTTAAGAATAGCATCGCTGCACTGTCCTTTCAGTTTGGCAATGTCAATGTAGGCTTCGGCACCTTCATAAATAACTTCAAAAACCTTGGCGCAGCTGGCGGGGCAGTCGCTGCAGTTGTAGCCGCCGTTGGAGCTATTCAAAAGCTTGACAATGCGATCAATGAACTAGCAGCTCAGGCCAATAAAGTTGAAGGGCTTAGCTCTGGATTCGCTACTCTCCAGAGAACGATAGGGCAAGACCCAACCAAGTCGATTGAGCTTCTCAGATCAGCAACTCGTGGGCTCGTATCTGATATAGATCTCTATCAACGAGCCAACCAGGCAGTTCTTCTTGGAGTACCGACTGACGTATTCAACGAGGCCGCTGCTGCTGCAGTTAAGCTCGGAAGAGCGATGGGAATCGATGCCGCATTTGGCCTCGAGTCCCTCTCCCTTGGTCTCGGTCGTCAATCACGTCTTTACCTCGACAACCTTGGTATCATCGTCAGCGCCGAGGAGGCCTATAAGAACTTTGCTTTAACCGTTGGCAAGAGCGCTAATGATTTAACCGATGCAGAGAAGAAAGCGGCCTTCTTTGCTGAAGCTCTTAAGAAGATTAAGGAGCGAGCAGAGGAGCTCCGAGAGCCGCTCGATACTGTTGGCATTGCGCTTCAGAAGCGACAAGCAGCGCAAGATAATGCTAACAAAAAGTTCAATGAAGGTTTTAACGCCTCTCAGCCGTTAATACAGGCATATAAAGATCAAGCGCAGATTGCACAAGCCACGATTCAGATAAACGAGAAGCTTGGATTGGCGATTGGAGCTTTAGCTGCCCCAGTTAAAAACTCAGCGAATGCAATAAACCTTGAGTTCCTTAAGGCTAAGATTGCATTCATTCAATTTGTAGATATCTTCGCCGACCTTAGAACTGCAGAGGAGATGCTTAAGGGATTTGAGACAAGGCTTCAGAGCACTGAGGAGAGAATTCGCAAGCTCACTGAGACAAGGGATAAGTTACAGGCTCAGGGGTTTACCCTTGGTAACCCAAGGTTTGCCGATGTTGATGCGGCGCTTCAGAGAACTCAGGACGAAGCAAAGGCGCTAAGAGAGGAGATCGTTAAGCTCCGTGGCGAAGGCGACAAGGGCATTAAGATCAATGTCGACAACAGCGAAGTAATTGCTGCTCGCTCTCAAATATCGACCCTCTTTTCAGACCTTAGAGTTGAGGCCGAGCGACAGGCCGGAATATTTAAAGTCCCTGGAATCGCAGATCCACAGGCGGCAAAAATCTTCTCTGAGCTTAAAACTGCCAAACAAGAATTCGATAAAAGCGCACAAGATACTACCGCTGTCGAGAAGTATACCGCAGCGTTGAATAAACTAGAGCAAGATGTATCTACAGCTGCTGCCAAATCTTCTTTTGCTAACCTAGCTAAGAACGTAACTGTTTTTGCAGATGCGGCCAGCAGTGGCAAAATAGGTCAGGCGAAAGAGGCATTCGCTGGTATTAAGGGAGCGTTGACTCAATTATCTAAAGGGGCGGGAATAGCCTCTGTCGATCTTAAGGCTCTTGCCGCTGGTCTTACTGGGGTTACTAAGGAAGGCAAAAAGGCTACTAAGCCGATTGACGATATAACGAAGGCACTCGAACGGCAGCAGCGAGAGCTCGATCAGTTTGTTAATAGCGTTCAAAAAAGAACTAAGACGGCAATCCCTCCACAGTTTGAAAAACAACTGTCAGAGCTCTTTAGAGGTGCACAGGTAGGCTCAAAAGAGTTTGAGGCAGGACTTCGTGCGATTGGAAAGGCAGCGCAAGATGCTGGAGTTGATTTAACTGCATTCAATAGGCTTATTAAGGCCCAGCAGGATCTCCTTGAACAGGGAGTCCCAATGGATAAGCTCCCTCTTAGCGCTGATGCCGCAGAAGCCGCAGCGGCGTATAACGATGAGCTCGCCAAAGCTCAAGAGGGCATGATCAATATCCGGGATGCTATTCTTGGAGCTCCTGAAGCTGGAGCAGATGGCAAAAAAGGCGGCGGAGCCTTCTTTGGATTTGACCTCGGAGAGGCAGCGACTCCAGAGGCAGAGGCTCAGGCCGCAGGGGCATTCCAAGACTTTCTCGGCAGCGCACTTCAAGCTGGTATTGATGGATTTAGTCGTGAAGACGTTCCAGGGCTGACGGCACAACTTGGCGGGGCTCTTGGCTCTGCAATCGGTGCAGCTATTGGAGGTCCTGCAGGAGCTCAAATTGGCCAGCAGCTTGGAACAATTATTGGTCAAATCGCTGGTGAATCGCTCGCAGAGCTTGGAAAGGATCTCGAGGGAACAGTTGAGCGAAAAGAGATCGACAAATACTTTGGAGACCTTTTCGATGGCGGAAGGCTTCATTAGTTTTTTGTGTTAAGTTTTGAGGAGCTTTTATAGCGTCTATTTTTTGTAATACATTTTTTAAACGAGTATTA
>OGWF01000086.1_pt1 | contig 13845 bp, 13 predicted proteins | sample 1575951 | NCBI WGS metagenome assembly OGWF01 (sample SAMN07581523, study PRJEB24739) | freshwater metagenome | place: Singapore | collected 2015-01
GAATCTTTGCTCTGGTTGCTACTCCTAATCCTGTGTGCTCTAACATGATATCTGTTAGTGCTTTAACTGCGTCTACATCTGTGAGCGTTGCTGTTCTATACAATACTTGGGTCATGTTGTATTTATGACTTTATAAGTTGGGCAGTTAGGCTTCTAAATCCTAACTCACTTTGGTTAATAATCATAGTGTCACTTAGGGCATACCATTGTAATTCCAGGATGTACCAATAGAAGCCGGGTTCTGGATCATCAATAACTGTGGTGAAGATTGTTTCAATATTAGGATTAGTTGCCACATAGTTGGCTTGCACTGTAGCCACAGTCAAAACTAAATCATTTGCTGGAGTCGCTCCGCCAAGTAGGTCACCTGTAATAGTGATTGTATCACCCACAGTGTAGGCTTCACCATAATCACCATCCGCTATCTCTACAATAGTGTTGGCTGTGCTATAAGCAGCCGCAGTATTGGCGGCAATGGTAATGTTTAGATTAACTCCAGAGCCTGTTCCAGTTGTAGTTGGAGCGTTGGGGATATAATAAGTCTGTTGTAGTGCATTACTTGCTGCGGTGCCACTAGTTATAGTAAAAGTCTCCGCACCTGTTCCTGTCGCTGGGACAGATAGGTTATAGGTCTGGTTACTGATTGTGACTCCATCATCAAATATAAACTCTGGATTGGTAGCATCGTTATTGGGATATGCTGTATAACGATTGATTGCTACATTGTACTGTAGGGTATCTGCTGTGTTGCTTGAATACTGAAAGATGTCATTGATCTGGGCACTGATGAATACTCTATCTGTCGCACCCTTGACTGTAACCTTTGCGTTACAATCTGTTGAATACCATACTGTTGGATCATTGGTAGTAATGCTGAGACTGACTGTTCCTCCTGAACCTGTTCCGGGGTTAGCATAACTACCTACACTGCGAACAACAACGTAGGTTGTGGTGCATTCAACGACACCAATAGGCCCCCAATAATCATTGTAAAAGGCTACGCTGCTGCCAGCAACTTCAATATTATTACCATTAACAAACGGAGGTGTAGGTTGAGCACTGGTAAATGTAAACTTCCAAGTTCTGCTGTCCAGCCATTCGCTTGTGCTTAATGCGATTGCGCCTACCCATAGGTTAGTAAAGTTGGCAGTAACATAGGGTTGCCTAAAGTTGCCTGTTAGGTAACCTGTTGCGTCAAAACTTACGCCCTGAAAGTTCTGTCCAGTACTTTGTGGTCCGGACAAAACATAGTTAAGACCATCAATAACACCTTGCTGGTCACTTACTGGAAACTGTGCCATTATCTGTCGTCCTCCACCTCGGTATACTGCCAGGTGATAGCGTTAACAATCCAGATGGTTCCTGGTGTTGTTGGATCGCTGGTGATCTCAATGCTGTTTACACGATGAGCATTCTGGTTGATTTGTGCCCAGGGATAGTTTGTATTGGTAGCCATCTCAATGCCTGTAGTTTGAACAGGAGCCTGTCCTACACTGTTGGCACCTTCAATCTTAATCTTGATGTTGCCTATTAAGGCTGTATCTACAGCGGGATCAATCTCCACACCGTTATTGTTTAGGTTGACTGCTTCAGGTAGTATGCGATGCACTAACAACTTACCTGAATAATCTTTCAACAATTTGATGTTATCTCTACGGAAACTACTGTTGATAGCCAAGTCATTAATAAATGTATAGCCTTGATCCTTTTGCACTAGAGGCGTATCTTCTGCACCTTTGGCATAAACGATTGTTCTACTTGCCTTGTTAAAGTCCCAAACGCCTGGTGATGTTTCAGACCAGATAGGACTCTCACAAGCAAAGGTTGCCTTGCTGACATCTCGTGGTGCATTCCAGCAGTCCAGGTCATAACGATAACTTAACATTCTATTTGGAACACCAGCCTCTGCGTTAGCATCTGGATAGTAGATCTCAATCTGATTCTTTTCAGTGTTCGTCTCCATGTAAACACGATTCACATAAGTGGAGTCTAGTTCATTGAAGAACCAGTGGCGTACACGCTGGTTGCCAATACCCACAAAGGTCTGTCCGTTAAATGCCCAAATGTCACGAGCATCAATACCATAAACCATGTCGTCTGTGTTAGCCCAACAGTTAGCATTTAGTAATCCACGACCTTGGTTAAACAATCTAACGCCCAGGATAGGAGTTGATGTTGTTGCATAGTTCATAGGCGTAAACACAACCGTATCCCAATAACTGGATAAGAACAATTGTCCGTTGCTAGGGAAAGCGTCAAGCACTGTGCCGCGTAGTGGGACTTCTAACTGGTTAGCCACGTTCAAGACTGTGGGTTCCCAAGTTAGTGGTGCTTGGTTGAGTCCAAAGTTCTGACTCCATTGAACTGTTACTGGATAGTTTGTGACTACATCATTTAGATCTGTTACAGTTAAGTTGCCTGCTACTAGGATGTTGCCCACGTTAGGTGTTGAATACATCCTTAAGAAACCTGCTGCTACTGATTTCCAGTTTGGATTGTAATTCCAAGTATAGGCTGCACTGACGGTGCCTAAAGTTCCAGGAGGATAACTTGCACCAGGAACTGCTAGGTAATCAATGGTTGTAGTAGTTGAACTTACAACGGTAAAGATACCATTAAAGTTGTTGTTTACGTTGGTGATTAGGATACGATCGCCAGCAACGAAAGGTGCTGTGGTATATGCGCCATCAATCTGTATCTGCATGGTCGTTGGATTGACATAAACGATATCTGTAATAGTTTGTGGTGGGATGTTGTTCTTATAACTGACTAATGTGGCACCAGCCTCATCTGGTAGAAAGAATGGAGGATTGATGCCATCATTGAAGATTGGAACAGTACCGTTCCAAGCATCTGTAATATCAATATCTTGACTGTAGCCTGAACCATCATAGGGAGCAGGTGGAGTAATGTTGGTCCAGGTTGATGTGCCATTACGCATATACCACTGCCCTTCATCATTGGCTACGATGAAATAAAAATCACCACTCTGTCTAAAACCGCCAGTGATATAAGTGGGAATGCCGGGCACGGAATCAAAGATTTCCTCATCACCATCAACACTGCGGATGCCCCTAACATCGGTCTCAACGTTTTCGCCAGCGTTATATTCATTGGCGCCCAGAGCGCTGCTGGGAACGTCTGGGCTAAAAGTCATCTTGCTGAAAGGGATGATTACTTCATCATAACTCTTTTTAATTTGTGGCATAGGTTTGGATCCATTTATCGTCTAATATTTAGCGATAAAATATCCTGGATTCTTGCCAATTCTTCTGGGTCTACAAAGTATTGCTGTGTGGTCCAGCCATACTCAGGAATGAATCGTTCAATAGTGATCACATACTGATTTTGTTTGTACTCTTTAAGTTGCACATCCAGTTTGTAATCTTCACGATTAGTAATGTTGCCAGCTGGTGGTGTCCAGCGTCCTGGGGCTGGTGTGATAAACTTTTGCATTATTCAAATAACTCCTCATAATTAGTATCCTGACGATTCCAGGCTTCAATGCGCTTTTTCGCTATCTCCACATAGTTAGGATCTAACTCACAGCCAATATACTCGTGACCCAGTTCCACTGCTGCCATACCTGTTGAGCCTGATCCGTTGAATGGATCTAACACGATGCCGCCCGGGGGTGTGACCAGTTTAATCAAATACTTCATTAGTTCTACTGGTTTAACTGTGGGGTGGTTGTTGCCACCGCTCTTCTTTTCAACTAAACTATTCAACAAACTATCTGGCACTTTATTTCCGTCTGTATCTAATACAATATGTCCTTTTACTTTATCATCCCATTGAGTTGTGTATCCTTCATCTCTTGCTATTTCAAACATACCTTTGGTATCTTCAAACCCAACATGTCTCTCCCTACGGCTGACCTTGGGACAATAGAAATACTTTTGATAGGGTTCTGTGATCTCTCCAATAACATTGCTGGGGAAGCGTCCTTGAGCATTTACTTCAAAACTATCTGGTTTTTCATCTTTAGTATCAAAAGTTGTAGTCCATTTAGTTCCTGTTTTTTCAAAAGTTTTACTTGTATTGACTATAAAGTTTTTGTCTTCTTCATTTTCGTAAGGAACACGAGTAGCATCAATATTCAATGCTCCAGTGCCCCACTTTTGGACATTCTTGGCTATGCTCAACTTGCTGGGTTTGCGGGCAAGGCAGACGGGTTCGTGTGCTGGCTTTAATGCTGTGCCCCAGCCTGACCATTGTTTTCCTGCTTCTGTTTGGCTTGCGGTGACATCTACAGTATGCCCACGACCACCAATAGTATAATCACTGCCAGGACCAAAACAGCCTGTTTCCTTTTCTCCAACTTTAATCTGTGGTGTTGTAATAAAATAATCATCATAATCATCATTACATCCTAACACTGATTTAAGTTTTAGCCACTTTTCATCTTTAGGTAAGTTGTTAGCCCAACCTTTGTCTTTGAAATCTGTCTTTAGATAACCGGCAGCGTTAAATCCACACTCGCGATCTATTTGTGTATTAGTTTTACCGCTGTCTTTGTATAGTTGTTTTAGTATGGCTTTTATTTCTGCCAACTCTGCTTGATGTGCGGCTTTGCCGCTTTGGCGATCAATGCTCTTACCAACATCCTGGCTCTTGGGAAAGCCACTTGAGTAGATCCACATGATCTGGTCCCTAATCTCAAAGCCTGCCTGCTCCAGTGTAATGGCAAGGTGATGATAAGTTCTGGCAGCACTGAAGGCTACGATGTGCCCACCAGGTTTAAGAACTCTTAAACACTCTTGATAAGTCTCCAGAGCTCCAGTGTTGGCATCCCAGGCTTTACCCAGAAAGTCTATGCCGTAGGGTGGATCTGTCACTATGGCATCTATTGAGTTGTCTGCCAGTGTTTTTAGTGTTTGGCGGTTGTCGCCTGTTAAGATTGTATATTTCATTTCTTTGCCTTTTATTTAATATGTTAAATGATGATAGAATTCAAGCAGTAGTTAACTCACGACAACTAAAGTCATCACAATTAAAATGAGCATTTAATCTACCTGCCAATCGCTCACAATGAGCCTGATTGTTGAAGCCAGTGCGTGGATATTTCATACGAATACCCTCTGCTGTGTAAAAACGATGTCTAATACTGACCGGTTGACCTCTATAACAAATAGTCCAATAACCATCTGATTCCAATATGTCCAGAACATAATGTTCCAGTTCCGTACTTACTATAGTTTCTGCTGTAGGGCGTGCCATTATTCAATCCTTTTAAAATAATCCACCATGGTGGGTGCTACCAGTTCCATAACAAAGTAGTCTTCTAGTGTTAGTTTAAGCCAGATATATTCAAAAAAGCTGTCATATCCTGCTGCATAAGCGAATGCCTGTGTGAGCTCTTTGATGTATCGTTGCTCATGTTCTGGGATCATTTCCCAAGTGTGCAGACTCATTCTAAGTTCTACATCACTGAGTCTTGTTTCTGTCATCTTATTCTCCTGTTATGTTAGTATTTAACTCGCTTGTTCATTAAGTTCCCAACGCCACATGTCGCAATGTAATCGTTTCATTAGAGACATAATCTTATCGTTGCGTATGTGTGTGATATATGCTTCCTGCCAAAGTTTATCCACATCTGCTAGTCCTGTACGTAGGCTACTATCCGCTCCTGCTATATTATTGATTAGCAGTTTAAAGTCATCGCGTGTAAAACCCTTGCTTTTAAGTATGCAGGCTAAAGGTAAAGCATCAGCATAACGCATATTACTGCCAGTTAGTAGTGTTTTGAATATGAGCACAGCCATAATATCTGGCTCACCTACAACTACATCTGTATGCTCTGTATAATCAACAACACGAGCAGGCAACAACAATGCTTCGTATCTACGCTCACTTTTGTTGTGTTCAATAAAAGCCAAATGTTTATTAGCTTCAGTATAGCAGGGCAAATAAAACGCTTGGCTAATAGTAAAACTGGCACGATCCACACCAAAATGATCGCACATGCTATCGTGTCTTTGATCAAACTCTATGCGTGTCAGTGGTGTTTGTAGGGGCAACACCAGCCTAAACTTCTCTTTGCTCACACTATTTCCATATGTACTATAGATCAAAAACTCATAGTCAATATACTCAGTGACTGCTTGTTCCAGTGTTTTGGTTCCGTCAATGTCCAGCAGTAGAGCATAGATTTGAGCTACATTATCTTTACATCTACGAATGAATCCTGGCTTGTGCTCTGGGCTTTCAAAATCCGGTATCCAACTACACAGATTAAACATCATAGGATCAGTCTTGTTTTCAACTAAACACTGACTCTCTTTCATAATGGATACAAACTCATCAAATGATAGTTCTTGAACTACATCAGGATGTATGTAAGCCTTGTTAATATTCTCAAATAAATTGAATTTCATATACTATTCCTTTTAACCCAGCGGGGTTAGGGTAAAATCAGCGGGGTTAGCAAATTTAACCCCGCTGGGTCCTGTTTGGTAAAACCTGCTCTGCAGATACCTACAATGGCGATTTCAGTCATCATAATCGTCATCCAGCGGGGTAGCGGGGTAGCGGGGTTGAATTGTAGATTCGTTAGAAAACAGGAGTTTTTCATCGTCATCTTCAGCTATCGTAGCACCCAAGTCCCTGATTTGTAGCGTGTCCTTGTTAATTGGTGAGTTCTTAGCCCACATAGCGTTGCTGATCATTTTGTAATCAAAAACTTGTGCTGTGGGATCGATTCTACGCACAGAACCCTTGTCCTTTTGTAGAGGACTCATAGTACCAGAACCCCAACTAATCTTGTAGTTAATATCGGTTTTCTCTACATTCTTGTGACCTTTACGAGCCATAAACTCATCAAACTTTTGGCTCAAACTGGTAGCCTTTTTAATCTTTTCACCAGTCTCTGCTTCCACAATCTCTTTAATAAACTTGAATGGGATAAAGCCCTGATTTACAATAATGGGTAATAAACGTTCAAAGATCTCTGTCCAAGCGTCTTTTTGCTCTGCTAGGCGAGTAGCATAATCTGCTCCGTGCAGTGGTGCAAGCACGTCAATATCCATAACTTTATGCTTGCGTATAATGTGAGCAATCCACTTGCCACATTCAATACGATCATTAAAGATTTGGTTAGCATACTGATTAGCCAGTTGGCGTGCTTGATCCTCTGTAATATCATACTTTTGTTGTAGGACTTCTAGTAGCGTTAAATTGGTTATAATAACACCCCAGCGTCTATCTTCACCGCTTTTGCCGCCACCCACCAGTTTAACTAACCCAGTATTGTCCAGCACAATAACGTTAGCAGTAGCATCAACACTGTACGCATCAACGCCCTTGGGCTCAATAATCCAGCTTTGGTTGCCCGCAGTTTGCTTTAGTTCACTATGTGGAAACTTGCTCTTATCCTCATCATCCAGCACAGCAACTACTTTGCCTTCCATAATTGCGTTAAATCCGCCTGTAAAGTTTTTGGCTTTAACCAAACTCACGCCCTTGTCTGTAAAGATGCTGGCCAACATCTGTGTAAACATACCCTTACCGTTACCGCCTGGGACACCCGTAATATTGATGCCCGGGGTAATCTTACACTTTTCTGGGTATAGTCGCTTGAACGCTACCCACTTTTCCAAGTATTCAATATTCTCTGTTTTGCCACCTGCTAGACTATACATAAGATCATCAAAGGCAGGGTCATATTCATCATCTATAAGATTCTCATAGACGTATTCCATACGCTCGTATTTGGCATCCTTAAAGATAGGAGCCCAAAAGTTTTTCTGTTCCATAATAATATTATAGACTTCTGTAGGGTTCCATTTCTCTCTATCAAAACTACTGGTCCTAATCAAAAAACTACGCTTACAACCTTCAAAACATTGGCGTATATCAATAGCTGTTAAATCATCAAAAGCCCCAGGAGTACCGCTTAGAATGTTTAACACGGGTTGTATTTCAATTTTAGTTAAATGTCTAACATCCAAATTGACTTTTGATTCTGTATTGCTGTAGTTGCGGATCATAGTATAACGATCGTCACTGGCAATATAGGCTATCAAGTTATCCTTGATAACCTGCTGTAAGGTTTTCTTAGCCTTCTTTTTGCTAGCTTCTAGAGCAGCATTAAGTTCCGCTGTTAACTCTACAATTTCTTCATCTATCTTTTGTAAACTTTCCCAACGGATCTTTTTGACGGTTGGATCTGGTTCTGTGTTGTATAGTTGTTCAGTTTTGTTTCGTTCTTTTTGTTTATTCTTTATCCGGTTGCGGATATTATCAACGGACACTTCTTTGTTAAGTGCCATTGCCACGACATTATCTTCCATAATCTCTCCAAGGGTGGGTACCCTAATGTATTAGACCGCTTCAGGAGATTCTTCATAGACTCTCACTGTTGCATCGTAGGTCAACCAGTCTGTAACTGGACGGGAATAAAGCGTCTCACTTCTTTACTCACCTCGAAGCCCCATTGAAGGGGCTTGTCGGTTGAGATTTTTCTACGATTACAGTGAACGTCGGCATTGCACCAACAATATTATTTATACACGCGGATTATTTTTTCAGCAGTTTGGGTGGTAAATCTGGTGGAATTGTTCCAGCGGCGGTCATCTCTGCCATATCCGCTAGAAAGTCTTCACGATCCTCCTGTGCTCGTTGGCGTAGACCTACTGCATCTGTAGGCACTGGACCACGCCCTTCTCTACGTGCCTGTCGTTCTTTAAACACTGTCCAGAACTCATCCTTTGTCAGCACAGGTTCTTTTTGTGTACGCTTGCGTTGTATGATCCGTTTGTGTTCTGTTTCAATCTGGTCTGCTGCCTTAACATCACGCATCTCTAATATTTCAACAAGGAAGTCACCAGCCTTCATATTAGTAAGTGGGTTGCCATCAATAAAGTGAATACCAGCATCTGTATTTGCTCTAGCATATTTTAATACAAAAGCGTATTCACTATACTTGTTATCTGGTATGGGCGTATCTGTCTCCAGTTTAAAGTCCCATTCAATACCACTAGCTTCAAGTAAGCGTATCCATTGATACTTGTGCTCTTGATGCTTGTCTGTAAGTTGAGCGGCTGTCTTGTGATCCGACTGGCGTCGTGCCGGGTCTTCCGTTCTACCTATATAAAAGACAACACGCTCAGAATCTTCCGTAGGTTTAAAACCTAGGCTATAAACATAAGTTTGTTTTTTAGTCATTCCTCAAGTCCTTTCTTTAGCATAGAACGCACTTGATTGTATATGCTGTTTGGATTATCGTCTCTGTGATAGACTGAATATTGTGCACCTGTTTTCAGTCCAGTGTTAAAAGCAAAGTATTCTGCTTCTTCTTTTGTTTCAAACCAGCGGCTTGATGGAAGCTCGCAATCTGGATTGTTCCTGTTTTTAATCATAGTCAAGATGTCATCTACATTATGATGCACTTTGGCTATCCATTTTAAGTTATCACTCATTACATTCTCCTTGTATAATAGTGTATGTTATTTAACACTAAAAGTCAAGAACCGTTGGTTATATACCAAAAAACCCAGATTTCATCAAGCCAAAGAAAAGCCCCCAGATAATGCCTTAAACTGGGGGTTTTCCCGGAAGGTCAACACTATAGGAGAATGTATGACCGAATCAAACGACCTTCCTTGAGGATAGTGACAGCTTACACGGGAGTAAACAAATGGCTAATGTTAACAAAGGATACCAGCCGTCACAATAATATTTATGTCTGTAGATTCTATTTTCAATAGAAAAACCCCAACATCTTTGCTGGGGTTTTCTAGGTATGTACGAGAGAGACCTCTGGTCTCTATAATATATACACTTGCTACTCAAGAAAATACCCCGACTACTTTTGATAGCCGGGGTCAGGAACGGATTAAAAGGAACTGTTAAACAGAACTTTTCAAAACTGTCTAACACAAGTATTTATAAATCTAGATCTTCTTCTTCTTGATCCTTTACTTCTTCCAAGGGATCGGGTTCACCGGTTCTTTCAATAATCCAACTGTAAGGGATTCCACGTTCAGCTAGTTTAGCATAAAAGCCTAGATCATGCAATCGTTCATCATCGGTTCTACCTGCCATCTTACCCCATTTGATATGATGGTCGTAAACGATTGAAGGGATCCGTGTTCTCATAGCACTGGATTTATAAGGACTCCAGGTCGCCCAGACCGAATTCTCTTTAATGTATGCATCAAACAATGGTTTATTGTAATCATCCAAAACATACAAACTGACCCACCCACCATGTATTAGGTCTTTATACCAGCATTGATCCTTGATGCCTTCTATGAAATGGGCTCGTTTATCCCAGATACTTCTATTATAGGCATCTGGTTCTGTCCCATTCCAACGAGTTCGGCCTGGATGATTGGAAATATTTTGGCGTTCCCAGTTCATATGACGCATCAATTGAATTCTGGGATCACGCAAACTTTCCTTGATATCTATATTATACTTCCAGGTGGTTCGTTTAACAGGTTGTTCTAATAACTTCATGCCTGTATTTACAGGCATGAATCTTGGTGCTTGTGAAAATAAAGATTAGGCTGTGTTCGCATGTAGTAGTAAATATCCTTCTTGGTAATTTTCATAGCTTCTGTGACACTATTGAATTCACCATAAGGAGTTACCACACATTTTTTAAGATGGTCATAATTTCTATCTTTTGCTTTGATAGATATTTTTTGTTTTGCCTCTATACTATGGTTAAATGGTTTACGTTGTTGAATACCATCACGAGTATTATCCTCAGCCTTACATTTAAACACATTATCAGGATGATAGGGTCCAGTATCATTGATACGTGCCATTACAAGTTGACCCCTGTATCTACCACGATTGACAAAATCCTCACCCCACCAGGCTAACCATTCTTCGTAAGTAAACTGCCATTCAATACCACGAACGGCAGCGGACTTTCTTTGGTTCCTAAACTTGTCTCGTATGATGTTCATCTCATAATTTTACTATGATATAACCTATACAAGCAAGTATAGCTGCACCGATTGTTCCAAATGTAGCAATGGTTTGAACTACTTTGGCATTATTTTGTGCAGATATGAGGAGCTTAATCTCACTGAACCCAGTTTGCATTTGTGTTTTGATAGCAGTGATATCAGTCTCCACCTTATCAAGTCTTCGTTCAACTGCATCAAACTTCTCCTGTATGGACTTATAACGAATGGCACATATCTCTACATGCGTGGCTAAATCTTTTTCTTCTTGACTCATATGTTTACATGCCTATTGGGATTACATTGACGATTAGTGCTGGTGTGAGCGGCTTAACAAATGGGCTTGTTGTGGCAGCAATAGTTGGGAATGCGATGTCTGCATAGTTGGCACTTGCGCTTGCGTAAACAATTTCAAAATAATCGCTACCATTACTCTGCACCATCCAGTCCATGGCAATTACACTCTTTTGATCCTTGAGCAAGTCAACCTGTGTATTGCTGTTGGCGACATCTACACCATTCTTGCGTAGCCAGAAATCAAACTGACCAAGCGTGTTTGTGGTCATTGTGGCCTGCAGACTCATAATTAATTTATATGTGCCGCTGACATTGACGTTGATACGACTTGTATTGCTGGTTGTAACGCCGCTGGTGTAGTTTGTTGTATCCAGCGGGAAAGCATAAATCGTATTTTGCGCCGCGATTGTAATATTACCGCCAGTATATGCAAATTCACCATATGTGCGAGTATAGTTAACTGCTGCACTGGTCAATGCGCTACCCGCAGCATTTTGTAGGTTGATTGCGTCACCCTTCAAGCCCAGAGTAGTACCGTTATAACTTAGTGCAACCTGTGTTGTTCCGCTCTGGCTTTGAATATCATTGCCAAGAACACGAAGATCACCCAGTGCCACAGTATCACCTGTGCTGCTTAGATACAACTGACCTGTCTGTCCACTTATTGTAGTACTTGCAATAGATTGACTGCGGCTAACTTCCCAAGTAGAACCACTACCGCTACCACTAATATTACGAATAATAAATGTGTTAGCCAACATTGTGGTGCTAGCCAACATTTGACCAACTGCCACAGTACCACTAGTAACTGTACCAATAGTCAGCGTTGTGCCGCTAATGCCACTGCCGGTGGCAATAAATGCAGTTGTTTTACCTGCGCTAAAGCCCTGAATATCTGCACGGAATGTCGTACTTTGCGGTGTTAGGTTGAGAACCTGAGTTAAGTTTGTACCAGCGGAGACTGTGGTTGCTGTTGGTGCAAGACTTAGTGTAAAACCTGTACCCACGTTAGTATTGCTTACCCAGTTTTCACTGGCGTTGAAGCCGAAGAAACCTGCAACAACAGGATAATTATCTGCTTGCCAACCAGTTGAAGTATAACCTGTTACGTCAATACTACCCAACAAGTCACCTATTTGGTTAGCTGTTGGTGATGCTGCTGTGCCGCGAGCCTTTTCAAATACTAAACGTCCGCGTGTTGCACTACCGCTGACTGCGCCACCACTGAAACTGCGTAGCACATTGGCAACACCCTTGGTAGTGTCAAGACTGTTATCCAGGCTTTCACCACGGAATCCACTACCGCCAGGGCCCAAGGTCCAGATGTCACCAGCAGCCAATGTAGTTGCGTTGCGAACAACACCCTTAACTTGGTTGCCTGTGGTTGTTATGTTTGGTGATTGTCCCGTAACAGGTGTAAATGTAATCGCTATATTACCATCGCTGGCTTTGATATCATTACCAGAAATAGTTAGATCGCCAGCTACTGTGACATCAGCACCACTCAGTGTAAGTGCTGTTGCAGTGCTGCTCTTGATGTCATTACCAGTAACTGTTAGATCGCCAGCAACCGTTACATCAGCACCGCTGAGGGTGATAGCAGTTGTTGTGCTATTGCTCTTGATATCAGCGCCACTAATTACCAAATCATTATTGATTGTGGTGTTACCAGTAACTGCACCAATATATATATCAGTGGCTGCACCACCAATGCTCAATGTTGTAGCATTTGTATTGAACAAGGATGCTGTTGCGGCAGTAGTAGTTAAATCGCCGCCATCAATACCTAGATCACCATAGATGCTGGCATTGGCGCCATTAAGTTCTATAGTTGCGGTGTTTGCACTATCGCGAATAGTATTGCCACCAATCAGTATATCGCCAGCAGTTTGAACTAGATTAGTGCCACTAAAGGTTAGAACTGTGTTACCACCACTCTTCTTGATATCATCGCCTGATACAGTTAGATCAGCACCTACAGTAACATCACCTGTGCTGAATAATGTTGTGGGCGCAGCACCACCAAAACCAGCAACAATATTTCCAGTAGCGTTTACATTGCCAATACCAATATTATCAGCGACTAGGTCATTGTTGATGGTTGTTGTGCCTGTATTAGCACCAATGCTTACTGTTGTTGCTGCACCAGCAATGTTTACTGCGGTTGCATTGGTATTGAATACGCTGGCTGTACTTGCAGTCGTTGTGATAGCACCACCATTGACCGCAAGATTGCCTGTAATTGTTTCACTGGGAACAATAACCAAGTGATTAAATGTTGTGGCACCTGTGTTAGCACCAACGCTAATTGTTGTTGCTGCATTACCAATGTTTAAGGTTGTGGCAGTTGTATTAAAAACACTGGCGGTTGTTTGATTTGTGGTAACATCACCTCCATTTACAGCCAAATCTCCTGCAACGGTAACATCTGCGCTATTCAAGGTGATTGCAGTTGTACCACCGCTGCTCTTAATATCATTGCCTGTGACTGTTAAATCACCAGCAACTTCAACATCAGCACCGTTGATCGTAATAGCTGTGGCGCCACCAAGACCGCGAATATCATTTCCATTGACTGTTAGGTCACCGGCTATTGCGGCATTAGCACCAGCTATCGTGACTGGGAAAC
>OGWF01000087.1_pt1 | contig 13762 bp, 22 predicted proteins | sample 1575951 | NCBI WGS metagenome assembly OGWF01 (sample SAMN07581523, study PRJEB24739) | freshwater metagenome | place: Singapore | collected 2015-01
GATCTACACGGCTCTGCACACTCTTTCCCTACACGACGCTCTTCCGATCTTTGAAAAACGTAGTATACTTACATAATAATGTAGTCATTGTAGATGGTGTCGGTTTATTAGGAATCAATGGTTGGGACTCTACGGGAGGTTCTATTACCGAAGAATTCCACGCAAAGTGCTATAGATACGATGATCTAATGTATTTGGAAAAAACCTTAGAAAAAATACAATTGCATCCTGATATCAAAAAATTGATAGTAGTCAGTAACTGTATTCCTTCTAAGGAATTGTTGTTCGGAGAAACGAACAAATCAAGCGATGAAATGTTTCCTACATTCGCATTAGACAAAGACACGGAACACAAAATTGTTTCGTGGGTCTATGGAAATTACGATAAGTTTGTTGAAAAAACTATAGGATACATCACGTATGTTAATAACAGTAAATTTGACAAAGAACCGTATTACGCAAAAAGAATAGAAGTCTCTATTTAACTTTCTGCTTCAACTTTAACTTGCAACGGATAACCTTGATTTCTAGCGTCAAGTGTTACTTCAATGCCCTTTTGTTCGGCAATCTCATAAGGTAGAACTGCGACAACGGCACTTCCAGATTCGTGGATGCCCGTTGTAATATTAGTTGCGGTATCTAAAGTATAGTCGAAATGCTCGATGAGGCTGGTTACAACAAACTCCATCGTGGTTTGATTGTCATTCATGTAGATGACTTTGAACATTGGTGGTTCAGAAATTTTAAGATTGGGTTTGATTGTTACTTTAGATTCAGTTTGTGCCATAATGCTAGACCTCAAAATGTGTGCGAGTTGCCTCGCACACGTATTTAACGAAGATTTATTATATTATTTATTGTACTTGATTGCAATGTTTTTCGGTTTCTTTTCTTCCGGAAGTTTGCGCTCAAGGTATACACTTAGAATACCGTTTCTGACCGTAGCGTTGATAACTTCAACGTGTTCAGCAAGTGTGAACTTTTGTTTAAAGTTTCTGCGGCTTAGGCCTCTATGATAATATTCCCAGCTTGCATCCTCTGCACGTAGTTGCTCTCCGGTGATGTGTAGGGTGTTATTTTCAACGGTGATTGAAATTTCACCTTCATCAAAACCCGCGACAGCAACCTCAATCAATACAGTATCATCACCTGTCTTAATGACATTGTGAGGAGGATAGTTGCTTTGTGTTTGACTACCAGCGGCTCTCATTAGCTCGTCTAGCATTGCGTCGAATCCAATACCAAATCTGTGAATGGCTGGAATATCTATTGAACGTAGTGTTAATTCTCTTGATGACATATTATATCTCCTTTAATAAGCAAGATTGATTGTCGGGCCTGCCCCATGCAGCACCCGACATAAATTACGCAGCTTTTACTTCTGCGTCAACCACATCGTCCTGTTGTGGTTTATCTTTATCAGCTTGTTCAGCCTCGTATTTCTTTTGTGTGATAGGACCAATTGCTTGGTACAAGTCAGTGACAGATTTGTTGATTGCGTCAACATCGTCACCTGCGATAGCGGATTCAACCGCATCGATTGCGGCTTTGGCTTTATCACTTTCTTCTTGTGTGACTTGATCCTTATACTTATTGTAATCGTTGCTGAATCCATTCAATGTAGATTCTGCGCTATTACGTGCTTGGATCAACTCGACAAGTTTCTTGTCAGCTTCTGCGTTTTCTTCTGCTTCTTTGACCATGCGCTGGATCTCAGATTCTTGCAAGCCACTATCAGACTTGATAGTGATTTTGTTTTCTTTGCCAGTGCCCTTGTCTCTTGCAGAAATGTGCATGATACCGTTTGCGTCGATATCGAACGTAACCTCAATTTGAGGTACGCCGCGCGGAGCAGGTGCAATACCGTCGAGTTTGAACTCACCCAATAGTTTGTTGTATTGGAATAGTTCACGCTCACCTTGCGCAACTTTGATATCTACTGCGGGCTGATTGTCAGTAGCAGTGCTGAAGGTCTGTGAAGCCTTAGTAGGAATAGTCGTGTTCTTCTGAATCAATTTAGTGAACACACCACCCATTGTTTCGATACCCAAGCTCAATGGAGTAACGTCAAGCAATAGAACGTCATTGCGATCACCTGCTAGAACACTACCTTGAACAGCAGCACCAACTGCAACTGCCTCGTCTGGGTTAACATCTTTGCGAGGAGCCTTACCGAAGAACTTTTCAACGGCTTCCTGTACTCGTGGCATACGTGTTTGACCACCGACTAGAATGACTTCATCAATGTCAGATACACTAATACCTGCATCTTTAACAGCGGTCATGCAAGGTTGAATACTACGCTGAACCAAATCTTCTACAAGGCTTTCAAACTTAGCACGTGTGAGTTTGATGTTCATATGCTTAGGACCTGTTGCATCAGCAGTGATGTAGGGCAAGTTAACATCAGTTTGTGCGGAGCTAGACAATTCGATCTTAGCTTTTTCAGCGGCTTCTTTCATGCGCTGTAGTGCTAGTACGTCTTTAGTCAAATCAACGCCTTGTTCTTTCTTGAATTCTTCAACCAAGTAGTCCATGATGCGTTGGTCAAAGTCTTCACCACCTAAGAATGTATCACCGTTAGTGGATAAAACTTCAATCTGCTTTTCACCCTCAACGTTTGCGATTTCAATAATACTAACGTCAAAGGTACCACCTCCCAAGTCATAAACGGCGACCTTGCGATCCTGCTTATCTTGTTTGTCTACACCATACGCAAGCGCGGCTGCTGTAGGTTCGTTAATGATACGCAATACTTCTAGACCCGCGATGCGACCTGCATCTTTGGTTGCCTGACGTTGGCTGTCATTGAAGTACGCTGGTACGGTGATAACTGCTTTTGTAACTTCTTCACCTAGATAATCTTCTGCGGTTTTCTTCATTTTGCGAAGAACCTCGGCACTAATCTGGGGAGGAGCTAGCTTTTTGTCTTGTGCTTGAACCCATGCATCACCGTTCTCGTTTTCAATGATGGTGTAGGGCATTAGGTTAATGTCTTTTTGAACAGCTTCTTCTTTGAACTTTCGTCCAATCAAACGCTTTGCGGCGTATACTGTGTTCTTTGGGTTTGTGACTGCTTGGCGCTTTGCACTTGCACCAACTAAAACTTCATCGGGCGTGTATGCTACAATACTAGGTGTAGTTCTAGCACCTTCAGAGTTTTCGATTACTTTGGGGGAGCCATTCTCGATAATGGCGACGCATGAATTTGTGGTACCCAAGTCGATACCGATGACTTTGCTCATTGTGTTCTCCTTTGTTAAGCAAGAAAATAAATTATAGACCCAGTTGGCATCTATAATTGTATTTATATATTATACAGATTTGCGTAAAATATTTGACTATTTAGGTTAAAATAGTTTAGGGGGAAGTTGCTGGTCACGTAGGTATTTCTTCCACCTACGTTTAGCCTGGCTTTTTGCAATCTTACGTTTGATTGTGGGTTTGACGAACTCTTGGCGATCCTTAACTTCCTGCAATAGGTTAGATTCTGAAATTTTCTTTTTCAGTTTTCTTAGGGCCTTTTCCCAGTTCCCGTCATGTACTTGTACTCGTCTTCCTTTTTTACTCATAAAGTGGTGTTGGTGTTAAAACTAATTCTCTAGTAATATTTAGCGTTTTCACTTTATTTTCACTGTATTTCTTGGTGTTGAACATGTGACACATCAGCACACGTTCAATTTCAGTGTGTAGACCCCTCGCACCTGTCTTTAGTGATAGTGTATTTTCTGCGATTTGGTCTAGGGCATCGTCGCTGAACGTGAGGGTAATGCCGTCAAGACTAAAAAGATATTGATATTGACTGATATAGTTATTTTTAACGTCAGTCAGGATCTTAATTAATTGTTCTTTGTTGAGTTCATCGATACTAACTGTGGTCGTAAAACGACCGATAAACTCAGGAATCATACCAAACTTAGTCAGGTCATCTGGGGTGACCTCTTTTAGCGACCCTTCGAGGTTCTTATCTACGATAGCAGCACTGAAGCCGATACTGCCGCCGTCTTTGCGTTTCTGTACAACATCTTTAAGACCCACGAATGCACCGCCCGCAATGAACAGAATATTCTTGGTGTCGATTTCTAGCATATCTCCACCTGGATGCTTTCTACCACCTTGAGCAGGCACACGACAGTTTGTGCCCTCGACTAATTTAAGCAAGGCTTGCTGTACACCTTCGCCTGAAACATCACGTGTAATGCTTGTGGACTCACCTTTACGTGCGATTTTGTCAATCTCGTCAATGAAAACAATACCGCGTTCTGCGAGTGCTTTATCGCCCTTAGCGGCGTTCAACAACATAGAAATCATAGATTCTACGTCATCTCCTACGTACCCAGCTTCGGTAAGACTTGTCGCATCTGCGACAACAAACGGAACGTTTAGGTATTTTGCAGCCGTCTTCGCTAGTAAAGTTTTACCTGATCCAGTGGGGCCGATGATTAATACATTACCTTTTTGAATTTCTAGGTTCTTTGGGGGATTTTGAATCCTCTTATAATGGTTAGCAATAGCGACACTCAATACCATCTTTGCGTCATGTTGACCGATAATGTGTTCGTCTAGATATTCTTTGATGCTTTCTGGATAATATTCTGGTGTTGATTCTTCTGTTTTTACAGATTGGTCATCCTGAATTAATTCCTCGCACAAAGAAACACAGTCACTACAAATAGCAACATTGTCTCCTACGATTAGTTTCTTTACAGCGTCTTTGCCGTTGCCGCAAAAACTGCAATGATTGATTGGTTTAAGTTCTTCTGTCATTGGTTTTTTAAGTAATACTATACTTATCAGTGGTAGTATAGGTATACTATTTTAGCACCTATACTTGCTGATACTTAGTTCGATTCGACTGGCTCTACTAATTTTGTCCGTCTTATCAACTTTGATATGGAGTCTGTCAGAAACGTACTCATTGCCGCGAATTAAAAATCCCTTGTATTCAATATGAGGCACTGAGTAAACATCAGTGCAACTATTGAACAGTACTCTCCCATTGTCATCTAATACATTTGCGTGAACGTAAACTGTTCCCAAGAAATGCATCTTAATTTGATTAATCTGAGTAGCATCATTGAAGTTATAATGATCCGTACTACCAATGAATGACTTTGGAGGCTTGCTGATAATTGTAAACCTTTCGCCTCGATTTCCAGGATCACTGATATAAGCTAAGATTTCATTCAATGATCTTAGGAAGTTGTAGTTCCATCTAACCTCGTAAGGCACTTCAATGACAGCATTGCCAAATTTATCTAACTTGAAACATGACGAACCGCTGTATCCACGCCTACAATCAATTTTTGGATTGACTACAGTAAATGCATTTTTTGGATAGTCATTCAGTACCTGATTTAATATCTTCATAGCAGTTTCTTTGCTTTGATTATAAGATCGGTACTGCTCGTACATGTTCTCGCCGTTTATTTTTTGGTCAGTGCGGTTTACATTAAGTAACCTTTCATGTATCCTGCTGGTGTGAACCAATACATCCATAGTTACTGTATACGCACCATTGCGAGATACATCTTCGGAGATTACTTTAAAGTCAGTAACGTAACCTGCACTATGCGCACCTAATTCTTTACGAACCAGTTGGTTGTTGACTGCTGTAAAGTCTGAAAGAACGAGGGAACCTACACTAATCTCAATTGCTCGTTGAAAAGCATCTTCCCTTGCAGCCTTTGAACTTGTTCCACTGCCGGTAACTCGTATGTAGTTGTCAGAAGAATTAGTACCAGTAGCACATGCAGATAGTAGCAGTGCTACTACAACAAATATCCATTTCATTTGTTGAAGTGGTTGTAGATTTGCTTAGTGGTTGCGTCTGTTTTACGATCCCAACGGATAGTAACTGCAATCTCTTGTGGACCTACACGTTCTTCTTTGATCGTTTTGAATCCTCGAAGGATAGTTTCTGCATTTGCACGAATGGTTCGTGTGACAGTTCTAGCGGTATCGTTTGAATTCTCACGCAAACCTTTAGTTGTCTGTGCAGCCTCTTTGTCTGTCATGGTGCTTTCACTAGAACCAGTTGTTTCGTAACTGTCTCGTGCTTTTTCAATGTGTTTTGCGACAACACTTGTAACACGGGTACTGGTAATTCTTTCGTTCAAGAAATGTGCAACGTTTGCGCTTGCCTCCATACGTGCTACTTTCCTAGCTTCGTTGACTTGTACAACAGATGCACCATTTGTCCAAGCAGTACCGATAGATTCGATAGCTACGATTTCACACTTAGATTTCCAAAACTTATACCAAGCACAGTCTGTTTCAATTTTAATGTTTTCTTCGGTGAAACTTGTAGACAATTTTTGATTTCTGATGGGTTCATCCGTGTTAGCTACGGGATTTGATCCGCAAGCAGCTAGAATAGAAATCAGAGAAATTGCTAAAAGGTGACGTTTCATATAAACCTCAATGGTTACAGTTGATAATGTTATTAGTATACTGGATAGTGTAATTTTAGACAATTACTTTGGGCAGTTAGATACTGGTCATGTAACTTTGGATGGCGTCTTGTTCGGAATCAGTGAATGCGTCTATGTCGTACTCACCAGACGAAATCTTGTTAACCAAAAATTGCAAGTATTCTTTGTTGTCCAAATAAGAAGAAGTGGTTTCTTTGTTGATTTCAATCCATTTTCTACCGTTGAACTTGAATACTTTGTTTGGTACAACATCAATTCTGACGTACATATCGCCCACTTCAGCCATTGCAGGGAAGCTATTTCCAAATCCATTGTTAATTTGTTTAGCTGATTCTGCAAATAACTTTGGTTCCATGTTGCGCAATACTTCCTCGCTCATGTGTTTACCATTATAAGTCACGTAACCATCACCGCTTTTGACAGCAGTATTAACGTCAGTGTCAATATAGTCGCCTGGACGTTCTGGGCTTATGGAACCAATAATTGGTTCTTCGGTTATTACAGGTTCCTCTATAGGTTTAACATCAGGAACTTTTTTCAGTTTCTTTTTAGTTTTTTTTACTTTTTTTTGAGTGAAGGGTAAGGTACCGAACATCCATCCGATTGGTGCAGGATCTTGTTTTGTTTTTTCTTCGGTGATGTTTTCTACTACTGATTCTTTTATTTGCTCTATTTGATTATCAGTTAGAGGTCCGTCATCGGGTTCATATTCAGGAACAGGTTCGGGTATGGGTGCATCAATAACATGAACAGGTGTCTGTTCTTCTGGTTCCTCTTCTTTATCCCATACCTTGCTTGCATTGGCTGCAAGAACCAAAGCAATAGCTAAAGGATCGAAAACAATGACGATTAGAATGATAACCCAACGTACAGCAGACTCAAGTAGATTTGCATCAGGGTTATCGCCATAGATAAAAGCCGCAATATATTTGATAGGTCCTACTTCGGCTTCTACTTTTCTTACTTCTGCACGAATGGGTGCAGCCTCCTCGTTTAATTTTGCAATAGCTTTTTGTTCTGCTTGAATTTCAGATAATAATCTAGCACGGTCTCTGGCTTGCCCTTTCCTCACAGCTACTGCCTTGTCAGCACCGGCCTCTGACGTACTGCGACCCATAATCTGGTCAACTGCTTCATCGAGTTGTTTGAGGGCTTTACGGTTAGCTTCTATGTTATCCTTTGACGTTTTGATTTTTTCGTCAATGATTTCTAGTTTTGCAAGAACGTCACCACTAACTAAACTTTGGTCGCTGTGTGCTTTAGATAAGAAACCAAAGATACCCATGCTTGTTAGGAAGGCAAGCAAGACTACAGCAGGTACTAGGTAGAATTTTAATGTAAGACTAGCACGATGCCAGTACTTACGCAACCAAACAGTAGTAGTAATCTTACCTACTTCGAGTATAGAACCCATAATGATAATGGGTATGACCGCACCCGCAAAGATAGCGGTCAGGCCAATGATACTGTAGTATGCGGCTACCGTACTAAGTGATAGTGCTACTAAAAGTGTAAGGTTGGAAAAGCTCGTAATTTGTTTCAACATCCTAATATTTATCAGTGATTCTCTGGTTTAATAGTATGTTGATTATCATATCCAAACAAATGCCCAAAAGTTCCGATAAATTCGTTAATAGTAAGAATTAGCTTTCGGGGAAGATTAGCACCCTGGTATATCTGATATGTAATGCAAGGTGTTGTTTGTCCATCAACTTCTCTAATTTTGATCTGTATAACTTCAATGACGTTTCCATCATCGAACGAGTATTTTTTGCCCACTAGGTCGTCGTAGTTCATTCCTCATCCTCATCAAACATGGCATCAATTTCTGCCATGCGCTTCTTACGTTCTTCCTCCTCAACTTTACCGTGTTCAGTAAGTTCAAGGTCAGATTCGCAATATGGACAAACCTTCTTTGACTCTAATTCAAAGTCATCGGTAGTATGTTCTTCGGGCCACCACCAATCCGCTTCATAGCTTTGTCCAGTCCACTTGCACTTGGTGCACTTGTGTGTAGGTTCAGGGGGTGTATTGGGAGTATACCAACTAGATTCATCGCCCACTTCAAAAGTGACTTCATATCCACCTTTGCGATCGGTCCACCAATCATCGTATTGACGGTCCCATTCAATCTCTACGTCATTGTCGTATGCATCTTGCAACAACACCTCAAGATCAACATCACCGGCTTCAATGCGTTGTAGCATGTCGGCAATTTCAACGTCATCTAGATCAGGATAAATCTCCGCAAGAGTTTCCGCAGTGAGTTCGTATGCAAATTGGCTATCGACTTGATGCCATTCGTGCTTAACGAGTGTTACCATTCTTGACCCTTTCAATAACCTCTTTGGCTTCTTTCATGTCGCTATATTCTAGCAACATATCATAGTGCTTGTCAACAAGGTCCTGCCATTCAGGGTATTTTTGTTGCCAACGAATCATGTATAATGTTTCTTTATTCATTAGTCTTTACTCAAAACTCTGCGTTGCGATTTACCGCAACAACCACAATGACGATATTGTTCTACATACGACCAAGCACCTCTTTTGTTCATGCCTGGTTTACTCCAGAGCAACCATGTATGAATACCAAACGCACATTTCCATTGATTAGTTGCGAACAGAGGTTGGTCCCTCAATGCTCTTGCAGTATTTTCTACCTCTACGTTCATATCACATCCAACTATGACAAGACCATTTGTTCAGGTATCGGACACTTGCGTGTTCTGTACCGAAATGCTTTTTATAAAACACTTTGTAAGCCTTAGCCCAATGCTTTTGAATGGGTTTAGGAGCATGGCATGCTAGATAATGCAATTTGCCATGCGTATCACCGATCACTCTTTTGTTAAACCCCCAACCTGCAGGATACCATTTGACACGAGTTTGCCAATTATAGTTATCCGTGCGACCATATTTTAGTCGCTCCTTGATAGTATAACGCTTAGGCAAGTCTTGTGGTCTAAACTTGTTCATTGTGTAGGTCTCCTCAGACTATTTTCAAACCATTCACCCAAGTTTGAATTCATTGTAACGGTGTTGTCTTCATAGAATTCATTCTCACATGCCACCCGAATCATCTTATATAAATCGACAATCTTTTTTGGATGGTCGAATCCTTGACGAACCTCACGCTTGATGATTCGTTTCATCATCCATTCTTCAAACTTGTTCATTCTTCAACTCCGTATTCTTGCCTAAACTGTTCAGGTGTTTTGAACCCACATCCAGGCCATAGTCTCTGTGCTTCTGCTTTGGCTTCTTTAAGTGTGTCAAAGTATCCATATGAATGAGCATGGTCGCTGACTTGCCACATACCTTTCATCCAAGGCCACTTGCGTTGGGTCTCAGGTGTTAGGTAGTTTATCTGTGTGATACTGCGACTGTAATCGTCAGTTTGTCCACCGTAGATGTTGTTGAACTTAAAGCCAGTAATATAACTATGAACCAGATTGCCCTTCATTATTCAACTCCGAAATGTCCTTTTAGATTAGCAATAATAAACGATTTTGTTAACAGCAATTGCCCAGCATCAGTAGAGGGAGAACCATCAACCCAATCGCAACATTCCTTAACAATCAACTCGGCGAACTTTTCTAGCAATAAATCTGAAAAATTCTTATTGATAAAAGAATCAAATGCCGCTTTGCCGTTTACAGTTTCATGGTCGAGCGCATAGTACCAAGCCTGATCACCAAGTTCTCGAATTCGTTCGTTCATTTCTTTTTGCCTCGTTTGATAACAATGTTAATGTTAAACCCTGCTTCTTTTGCCGCTTTGTATTTTGCTAAATTTTTCTTTTTATACTTTGTCCAAGTATACAATGATTTGACTTCAATTAACTGGTTAAGTTTTGGAATGTATATATCTGGGTAATATCTACAAACCTTGTTTTCAAATTCATATTGAATGTGTGGAACATTTCCAGGACCAGTAACAATTTCATCTTCTTGTATACCTGCTTTCAATAAATCTTCAATTACCTGATTTTCAAATCCCTGATATCTGATTGTCTTACTACTTGGTAGTGTCATTGTCTTTGTTGAATACTCCGACTTTGCCCTTGACATAAACGCTTTATGGAAAATATCAACATTCTTCGTTGGATTATCTACCCCATATTTTTCTGTCCAAGTGGCTTTTCTTCTTTCAGAAAATTCAGTAGTCTTATTATAACTATCTACGCCATATTTGTCAACCATTGTAACTTTTCGTTTGGCGTCAATAACTTCCCATTTGTCTTTTATTTTTTGTGCGATTTCTGGTGCTTTAGCTGGGTTGTCTACTCCGTATTTCTCAATCCAAGTTTTTTTCTTTCGTTCTTGAATGTCATTCAATTGACTTACATTGGTTACACCGTATTTTTTCATCAATGTTTGTCTTTTCTTTTCTTGGACTCCTGGGCACTTTTTACAACTTGCCAAGCAACTCCATTTCTTTGACTTTTCGTTAAAGAAGAACCCTTCACTACCGCATCCATAATCACATAAGTTTTTCATAATACCCTCGCATATTGTATTTATGCCTTTGAGGGTATTATGATGGTTTATTTATCTTCTCTGAATGTCTTGAATCTAGGAAATCGTAGACTATAAGAACCATCCTGATTTTGGGTAGTAGCATCCGCAATAACAACTGCGGTCTGACCAATCACTGAATCTTTGTTGTCCCAATAAGATTGTCGTTCTTCGTCTGTATACCCAGAACCAACATTGACAGTGATATGCTTGCCGTCATCAATTCCCTCACATACCAGAGCGCCCATGCGCCCAGCATGTTTTCCAGTACCTTCTTCCATACCAATAACCGTCAAATCGTAGTCATAGACTGGTTTCCATTTCATCCAGCTGGTTGAGCGTTTACATTCATACGGGGCATCAGTTGCTTTCACCATAATGCCTTCGAACCCTGCGTTCACATTGTCCTTAGCATAGCGATCTAATTGGTCACGACCTGCGGCTGTATCGAGGTCAACCATGATGTGGGGCAACAGTTCAACGTTTGCCATTTCGTCAATTACTGGACGCATAGCATCCAACAGTGCGATACGCTTAGTCAACTGCGCATTCCAATGACCTCGACGGAAATCACTAAGCGGGATAATGTCAAACACGTTAAACACCGAATCATCTGCCTGCACGTTTTCTTTGCGGCGCGCTTGTCGCATGAGTTCTTGGAAAGTGTTCCCCATCACTTCGCCATCGAGAACAAAACCATCAATCAGACTACGACCCTGATCTACCTTTGCACAAGCACGAACCAATTTAGTGAAGTTCTCCATCACTTGTTTTTCAATGTGATAGAAGTTTTCAAACACTTTACCGTTACGGCTATAGCAGTTAGTAACGACCTCGCCCGAGTCGTTGGGAATAACCATCAACAGACAACGAACACCGTCTAGTTTAGGCTCAAGACGTTTCTGCCCCTTCATTTCAGGGCGACCTTCACTACTGGTCGCAAGTTGGCAACCGAACACGGGAATTTCGTATTCAGTTTTCTTACAGATTTTGTTGATGGTCTTGTCAGAAATACCTGCACGAAGGTCTCGGCGAATGACAGGAGCGCAGAATGTATTCCATTCATCACTGTCAAAACGATTTGCCATTTCTTGAATAGCATCCTGTGCGGCATTACCAGTGAGTTCACGCTTACTGAGTTTAATCAGCAAGTCATTAAATTCACTCCAGGGATTTTCTGCCTTAGTGATACCTACGGTATCAGGTACCTTGCGTACCCCAAATGTAACGAATGGATTGTAACAGGCTTTTGTCAAGCCCAGAAAGACCTGACTATTGACTGAACCTAGCGTAGCAGCTTCCAATGCCTGCTTGAGTACATCCTCTTTGTGCAGGCGGCTATCAGATTCATTCAGCTTTTTAATCCAACTTGCAGACATTCGTATTCCTTAAAAGGGCCATGCTTTATTCGGGTCGAGCGGTGGCCGTGGTTTTAGTTCAATTTGTTCTTCTGAAACAATATTATAATCGGAATAGGTTATTTTGTCAACTTGATAAGGTCCGTAAATTGTAATACTTTCGTAGTCAATCAACCAGTCATGTTCACCATCTACTAGCCACCCCAAACCACCATCATACCAGGCATCTTCAATTTCTTGTTTTTCTTCGTCAGTGAAGGTGTCATCAAATTCAAACTCAACATTGATTAGGTCATCCAGTTCACAACCGTCACTTAATGCAGGATCTACTGAACAACTCCTAGAGTCGGCGTTAGGTAGTTCTTCTTCTGATTCTACAAATCCCTGACCCCAACGATAAAGTTCCAGGATACTAAAACCTTTAGTAGTACCATCCGGCAACTCTTTATACACATCGTAATATGCCTCAATAGATTTTTTATCTACTGGACGAATTCGATATAAAACTTCATTCTCCAATTTGCTTCTCCTCTTGTAGAATATTAAACAGTTCAAGACCGCTGACTGTCTCCATAGTATTGTCTAGGTCAGCGAGTGTTTTTTCTAATTGGTCTCTGGTCTTCTTCAAAATATCAGGACGAATACTACGCACGAATTGACTAGTGGTTACCATGCGTTTCAAGTTGCACTCGGCGCCAACGGCTGACATTGCTTCTTTGTTAAAGCCTTCACCATAGGGGCTTTTAAAGCCATTGAGAAACGCAAGTTCCTCTATTGTCACTTCGCACAATACACGGGTGTTATCTACTTTAGCAATTACTTTCATGTTTGGACCTCCGAAACTTTCCCATCCTTTAACAAAGCAACTAATTTACGATTGCGTTCATCTTGCTCTTTACGTTCACGCTTTTTATTGTTTGATAATCTGAGCATTTCATCATATTGGCGGGCCCACTCAAGACCTGCAAAGAATGAATTTAGGTCGTTAATAGTACCGCAAAATAGTTCAGCATCACGGGCATAGATTGGAAGGCTTTCAGCATCCTTGGGCTTGATGGCAACATAGTCTACCCCTCGATCTGCTCCCCACCCATGTCGAGGATAACAAAGCATGAAGCCAAGTTTATCAGCCCTTTCTTTGATACGCTCACATTGTAAAATTGTATTATAACCACTCATAGCCACCTCAAATTAAACCATTCAAAATTTTTTCGGACGCTGAAACCGTAACCATGCTGACTGCTAGATTCATGTAGACCATCTACACCGTTTTTATTCATCCAAGACATTATTTGTAAAAGCTCATCAAATGTTTTTACAAAATACTGGTCACGAGGATAACCTGCAACTTGATAGACTTTCATCACCAGCTTGAATTGTAGAACACTTTGCGACCGAGAAAAGTTTCTGCCTTTGCATCAATGCAGAATTGTAGGTCCTTCTCGTAATAATA
>OGWF01000088.1_pt1 | contig 13709 bp, 15 predicted proteins | sample 1575951 | NCBI WGS metagenome assembly OGWF01 (sample SAMN07581523, study PRJEB24739) | freshwater metagenome | place: Singapore | collected 2015-01
GTTTCACTAAAGATGGTGCAACGGCAAAGGAAATATTTAAAGTGCCTCTTTCGTATGGTCCGAAAGAAAAATATATCACTCGATTAGAATCTGATCCCAATTTAACGAAATCTGTAATTGTAGTTGTCCCTAGAATATCTTTTGAATTGACGGGAATGGAATATGATCCCGAAAGAAAAAGATTGACAGCATCTCAAAATTTCTCACAAGCGACAGGTACGACATTAAACACACAATACAATCCTGTTCCGTACAACTTTCATTTTACTGTTTCAATTTATGTGAGAAATACTGAAGATGGGACACAAATCGTAGAACAAATCTTACCATTTTTCACACCAGATTATACAGTAACCGTAGACATGATTCCAAACATGTCACAAAAATATGATTTACCAATCATATTAAATACAGTGAATAATGAAACGACATATGAAGGCGATTTTATGGATACTCGCCTAATCATATGGACATTAACTTTTACTGCAAAAGGATATATTTTCCCACCAGTGAAACAATCAGGTTTAATTACCTCAGCTAATGTTAACATGATCGTACCATCATCACTATCTGGAGTTGCAACAGGAGTTCTATTAAACATTATCAATACGGGTTTATATAAACCACAATCTGGTTTCTCCGAGCAGCAAGTTGTATATGTTGATTATGCAAACGGTAAAAACTTTTTCGCAGAGAATGAAATTGTTAGATTGGAAGACAGAAATGTTTCTGGCATAGTTCGTTATTTCAGTAATAATTCAACTGGATCTTTAATCATCGAAGACATTGATGGATTAATTAAAGCTGGTGATGTTCTTCTAGGAGACACATCTCTATCAAGATATACTGTTACAGATACAGTCATTAAAGCATCCGATCTAGTAACAATTAGAACAACTATTGTACCACCAGGCGCTGGTCCAGACGATGAGTATGGTTTTTCAGAAGAGATTATAGAAAATGTCTAAAAACTTAAACGAATCACTATCTGAAATATTGGATGTCGAACCTATTGAGTATGAGATTGCAGATACTCAAAAAGAAATTGTCGCAGAGGTCGTCACTGATGCAGTGGAAGATGATTCTGAATTCGCAAGAAAAAATATCAGAGAATTGATAGCGAAAGGCAATACTGCAATTGATGAATTGTTGGTAGTAGCAAAAGCCACTGATCATCCAAGAGCATATGAAGTTGTTTCTGGATTGATAAAAAATATATCTGATTTGAATAAAGATTTATTAGAGATACATAGAAAGAAGAAAGATTTAGCGCCAGCAAAAACAGAAAAAGGCGTCAATATTGATAAAGCAGTATTTGTAGGATCGACAACAGAACTCATACGAATGTTAAAGGGTAAAGGTAATTAAATGGAAACACTAATTCAACAACTAAAAGTTATTTTAGGTACTAATTTTGGATTTTATCTAAAGGCACATAATTATCATTGGAACGTTGAAGGTCCCGATTTTGTTCAGTATCACGACTTCTTGAGTGATATCTACACTTCAGTCTTCAATAACGTCGATCTAATCGCAGAAAAGATTCGTATGTTAGGATCATACACGCCAGGTTCTATGCAACGATATTTGGAGTTATGTGCTATTGATGAAGCATCAAGTGTCCCAGATGCCCTAACAATGCTTCGTCAACTAAGAGAAGACAACGACAGTTATATTCTTCAAATCCGCGCAGGTATTGTAGCGGCAGATAATGTTAATGAATCAGCTATTTCTAATTTCTTACAAGAAGTTCTAGATCAACATCAAAAATATGCATGGATGCTTAGAAGTATTACAAAATAATGTCAGATATTGGTTATCTAGGTAACGCGCATTTAAAAAAGGCAGGAACTGAGTTATCATATACACAAGAGCAAATTGAGGAACTTGTAAAATGCTCTGAAGATCCTGTCTATTTTATTAAAAATTATGTAAAAATTGTCCATGTAGATCATGGACTTGTACCGTTTGATATGTGGCCATTCCAAGAGGAAATGGTCAACAAATTTCATGCGAATCGATTCAGCATTTGTAAAATGCCTCGACAAGTCGGTAAAACTACAACGACTGTTGGTTATATGTTATGGGCTGTTCTATTCAATATAGATTACAAGATTGCAATTCTTGCCAATAAAGGCTCTCTTGCGCGAGACATCTTAGGACGAATTCAATATTCATATGAGTATTTACCTTTGTGGATGCAACAAGGTATTAAAATTTGGAACAAAGGTAATATCGAATTAGAAAATGGTTCTCAGATTTATGCATATGCGACTTCTGCCGCAGGTGTTCGAGGTGGTACTTACAACTTAGTATTTCTAGACGAATTCGCTTTCGTGCCACATAACATGGCACAAGAATTCTTCACTTCAACATATCCTGTAATTTCTTCAGGAAAGACCACAAAGGTTATTATCGTATCTACCCCTAACGGTCTAAACATGTTTTATAAGATGTGGGTTGATGCAATAGAGAAAAGATCCACATACGAACCAATCGAAGTTCATTGGTCTATGGTTCCAGGTCGAGACGAACACTGGAAACAAGAGACTATACGAAATACGAGTGAAGAGCAATTCAGACAAGAATTTGAATGTGTTGATGGTGATACTATCATAGAAGTTTATGATAAAAAAACTAAAGAAGAGTATAGGGTCAGGATTAAAGACTTATATGAATTAATTTGATATAGAATTTCTTGGTTTTATAAATAATATAAAAAGGAATTCTATGAAAAATAATTATAGAAAAATTTGGGAAAGTTTTAACGGACCGATACCTAAAGATGATGATGGAAGAAGTTATGAGATACATCATATAGATGGTAATAGAGATAATAATGATATATCTAACTTGTTGTGTATTTCTATAAAAAATCATTATGATATACATTATAGACAAGGTGATTATGGTGCTTGTGTAATGATAGCAAAAAGAATGACAATGACAACTGAAGAAATTAGAAATATTCAATTAGGCAAAAAAAGGCCCGGCATTGGAGGAGTTAAGAAAGGTACAACTCCTTGGAATAAAGGTAGGACTGGGTATGTGTTAAATTTGACAGAAGATGGTAAAAAAAGAAAAAAAATATCAGCAAAAAGAAATAATAAAATAACAGATGAAATATCTAAAAAAATAAAAAAAGATTTCATAGAGTGTGTTGGGATAAATGATGAGAGAATAGGAATAGTTCAACAAAACGGCAGATTATTTACATACGAAAGAGCATTTTGTTTAGAGTATTCCAAAAAGTATAATGTCAGTGATCAATACATTTATAGAATAATAAAAGGGAAATCAAAAGTTGTTTAAAGAAAATAAAAGATATTTAATAAAGACACCAACCGGATTTGAAAACTTTAAAGGTATTCAAAAAAAGATTGTTGATACTTTATATACCTTTACTTTTGACGATGATACATTTATCAAATGTTCAGGAAGACATTTATTCTTAACTAACAAAGGTTTTCAAACTGCGGAAAAGATCACAAAAGAAGAAACTATTTCTGGTAAAAAAATAAGTAGTATTGTCTTCGAATCGGGAACATTTGAAGTATATGATCCCGTTGGTGTAGAAAATCACTCGACATATTTTTCGAATGGTGTAATTTCACACAATACGGAATTTATAGGTTCGTCTGCAACATTAATTTCAGGCACTAAACTTAGAAGTCTAGCATTTTATAATCCAATTTACTCAGAAGAAGGTTTTGATATCTACGAACAACCCAAACCGAATCATCTATATGTTGCGACAGTAGATTGTTCTGAAGGTGTTAATCAAGACTATTCGACTATTAACGTAATGGATGTTTCACAATTGCCGTATAAGCAAGTAGCAAAATATAGAAATAATAAGCTTCCGTTGTTGTTTTTCCCAACGGTAATTTATTCTGTATGTAAAAAATATAATGAAGCATTTGCTTTAGTTGAGACTAACAACATTGGTCAACAAGTTGTTGACATTTTACACTATGATTTAGAATATGAAAACATTTTTAAATTAGAACAGCATCATATCAAAGGGCAAACAATCTCAGGTGGTTTCAAGAGAAATTCTAATTTTGGTATCAAGACAACGAAATCTGTCAAAAAAATAGGTTGTGCAAACTTAAAAACTCTTATCGAAAACGATAAATTAGTAATTCACGACTTTGATACTATAGCAGAATTAAATACATTCACTAGAGTTAGAGATACATATGCAGCAGAGGAAGGTAGTAATGATGATTTGGTTATGGGATTAGTATTGTTTGCGTGGTTAGCGGCACAATCTTACTTTAAAGATAATACAAACATTGATGTTCGCAAAATGATGTTAGAAGAACAAAACATGTTAATCGATGAAGAAATAGTGCCTGTTGGATTCATAGATGATGGTATAAAAGAAGAAATTATTGTTGATAAAAATCGTGATGCTTGGTTCTCAATTTCATAAAAAACTAAATAAATCATAAGATTTGAACCTATAATTAAAGGAGAAATCCATGGCATTTCAGTTATCACCTGGTGTAAACGTTTCAGAAATTGATCTGACAACGATTGTACCATCATTAGCAACATCTATCGGAGGATTCGTCGGTAAGTTTGCATGGGGTCCAGCAAACGAAGTCGTTACGATTTCAGACGAACTACGTCTAGTAGAAAGATTTTTCAAACCAAATAGCGATAATTTCGAATACTGGTTTACAGCAGCAAACTTTTTAGCTTATACAAATAATCTAAAACTAGTTCGCGCAATCGATACAGCAACATCAAGAAACTCAACAGAATATAAATTACTAGATCAACTAACTGTTACAACAGCAGGTACTGGTTATAGTAATGGCTTTATCACTGTTGTGGGCGAAACAACAAACGCAAACGTACAAATCATCACATCAGGCGGTAATATCGTTTCCGCTATCGTTGTCAGCGATGGTAATTTCTTAACAGCACCAACAATTAACGTTTCTTCTCTTGGTGGTTCAAATGCTGTAATCACAGCAACAGTTTCATCAGAACTAATCATCGAAAACGAAAATGATTACAATCTAAACCACAGCAGTGGATCTGGCTTGTATGGTACTTTCGCAGCAAAGTATGCTGGTAATTTGGGTGATGCACTAAAAGTTGAACTTGTTGACGGCGGCGACAGTGGTAATGCATATGCAAATTGGACTTATGCAGGATTCTTCGGTGACACACCAGCAACAACATCATACACTTCAGCAAGAGGCGGTTCTAACGACGAAGTTCACGCAGTTGTTATCGACGTTACTGGTAAGATTTCAGGAACAACAAACACCGTTCTAGAAACATTCGCCTTCATGTCAAAAGCATCTGATGCAAAAACAGAAGATGGTTCATCAAACTATTATGTAAACGTTATCAACAATCGTTCAAAATATGTTTGGTGGTTATCACATCCAGTCGGTGGTACAAACTGGGGTAACACAGCAGAAGGAACAACATTTGCTGAATTAAGCGCAGTCGCAGAAGCAAGACTAACTGGTGGTGCAGACAGCACAATCAGTAATGATGACATCACTCGCGGTTACGATGAATTCAAAAATGCGGACACTGTAGATATTTCTCTATTACTAACTGGTCCTGCAAATAGCACAGTCGCAAATTACATTGTAAGTAACATTGCGGAATATAGAAAAGACTGTGTAGTATTCATTTCACCAGAACGCGCAGACGTTGTAGATAACTACGGCGCAGAAGTTACTGACATTCTAGCTTTCAGAAATGCACTAAACATCAGTTCTTCATACGCATTCATGGACAGCAACTGGAAATATCAGTTTGACAAATACAACGACGTTTATCGTTGGGTCCCATTGAACGGTGATGTTGCAGGTCTTGCAGCAAGAACAGATAGCGAACGCGACCCATGGTGGTCACCAGCAGGTTTAAATCGCGGCGTTATCAAAAACGTTATTAAGCTAGCTTGGAATCCAAACAAGACAGATAGAGACGATCTGTATACAAAGGGTGTAAATCCTGTTGTTTCTTTCCAAGGTGAAGGTGTTCTACTATACGGTGATAAGACTCTTCTAGGAAGACCATCTGCATTTGACCGTGTTAATGTTCGCAGATTGTTTATTGTTCTTGAAAAAGCGATTGCAAAAGCAGCACGTTCAACGCTATTCGAATTCAATGATCAATTTACAAGAGCACAATTCGTTGCACTAGTTGAGCCATATCTAAGAGACGTTCAGGGTCGTCGCGGAATCTATGATTTCAGAGTTGTTTGCGACGAAACTAATAACACTCCAGAAGTCATTGACAGAAATGAATTTGTAGGCGATATCTACATTAAGCCTGCACGTTCAATCAACTTCATCCAATTGAACTTTGTTGCAGTTAGAACAGGTGTTCTATTTGATGAAATTGTTGGACAAGTCTAAGAAATAAATTTTATGCGTCTTTCGGGACGCATAAATAACAAATAATAGGAGAAAAATAAATGGCTTTTAACGTTAACGAATTTCGTTCTCAATTATCTGGAGACGGCGCTCGTCCAAATTTATTTGAAGTCACAATGACAATTCCTTTCAACGGCGGTGCTTCTTCAAAACTTACATTCATGTGTAAGTCCGCTGCCCTACCAGGTTCTTCATTGGGTGTTGCTTCAGCGTTTTATTTTGGTCGCGAATTAAAGTTTGCAGGTAATAGAACATTTGCAGATTGGCCAATCACAATCATCAACGATGAAGATTTTATTACTAGAAGAGCATTCGAAAATTGGTCTTGGCATATCAATCAGCATACACCCAATTTAAGAACTGGCGCTGCATTACCACCAACTGGTTATCAAACAGATGCATATGTTAAACAGTTTGGTAAAACAGGAAACGTTCTTCGTGAGTACAAACTAATCGGATCATTCCCAACAGATATTTCACCAATCGATTTAGATTGGGGTAATAACGACGTAATCGAAGAATATACTGTAACTCTAGCATATTCTTGGTGGACTGCTCCGGGAGTAGCTTGATATTAAGTGGGTAGCAATACCCACTTAATCTTTTTTATAATTTAATTAGGAAATCTATGGCAGCTATCAAATTGTTCGGTTTCACGTTCGGCAAGAAAAATATTGCCGAACCACAAGATCCAAAAGCACCATCATTTGCTTTACCAACAGAAGCACTTGATGATGGTGCAGTCACGATCACATCAAATGCATATTACGGAACATATGTAGACCTTGAAGGTTCTGTAAGAAATGAGATTGAGCTAATCACTCGTTATCGTGAGATGGCCAATCATCCAGAACTAGAAATGGCTATTGATGATATCGTAAATGAAGCGATTTCTCATGATACAACTGGTAAAATTTTAGACATCAATTTAGATAAACTAAAACAACCAGAATCAATTAAGAAAAAAATTCGCGAAGAATTTAATAATATACAAAAGCTACTAAATTTCAATAATCTAGCAGATGATCTATTCAAACGCTGGTATATCGACGGAAGAATTTACTATCACGTTCTTGTCGATGAAGCGAATCCAAAAGAAGGTATCAAAGAACTTCGATATATCGATCCAAGAAAAATTAGAAAAGTTCGTGAAATCGTAAAAGATAAAGATCCAAAAACTGGTGCGCTGATCATTAAATCTATTGCTGAATACTATGTGTTCAATGATAGAGGCACCACTACACAAACATACACAGCACAAGTTAATGCTGGACTAAGAATTTCTACAGATTCCATTATCAACGTAAATTCGGGTCTGATGGATGCGAAAAACACATTCGTCATTTCATACTTACATAAAGCAATTAAGCCTCTCAATCAATTAAGAATGATCGAAGATGCTGTTGTAATTTATCGTATTTCAAGAGCACCAGAGCGAAGAATTTTCTACATTGACGTTGGTAATTTACCAAAAGGTAAAGCCGAACAATATCTTCGTGATGTCATGATCAAATACAAGAACAAAATGGTTTACGACGCCGCTACAGGTGAACTTCGCGATGATCGTAAACACATGTCAATGTTAGAAGATTTTTGGCTACCTCGAAGAGAAGGTGGTAAAGGTACAGAAATTACAACTCTACCAGCTGGACAAAATCTAGGCGAACTTGAAGATGTCAAATACTTCAGACAAAAGCTATTACAGTCACTGAATGTTCCTATTTCAAGACTTGAGCCACAACAAGGTGGTATGATTGGTCTCGGAAGAACAACAGAAGTAACGCGAGACGAAGTTAAATTCAATCAGTTTATCGATAGACTAAGAAACAAGTTCACACAAATTTTCGACAATGCTCTAAAGGTACAACTAGTCCTAAAAGGAATTTGTACAAAAGAAGAGTGGGAAGATTTCAAAGAAGACATTTATTATGAGTTTGTTAAAGATAATAACTTTATCGAACTAAGAGATGCTGAACTACTTCAACAAAGATTAAGTCTTCTACAATTAGTTGATCCATATATCGGTAGATATTACTCACTTGAATGGGTTAGAAGAAAAGTTCTTCAGCAATCAGATGATGAAATTCAAGAGATTGATGCACAAATTCAAAAAGAACAAGAAGCTGGTATTGGTGGTCCAACTCAACAAGAGGGTGATGCCGATCAACAGCAACAAGAAGAAACAGAACCTATCGATAATGTATCTGAGGACGGAGATCACGAATCTGACACTCCAATGCTAGATCATCAAGTAGATAAATATTCAAAACAGCTATATAGAAAATAACAAGGGAGTTGCACATGTCAACAGCAGATTTTATTCAACAAATCGCATCAGGCGATGTTGTTCTAGCCAAAGAGTCGTTGAACGATCTTCTATCGGCAAAAGCATTCGAAGCACTTGACGCATATAAACAAGAACTTGCAAAATCAATTTATTCAAATGAGCAAGAGTCTGTTCAAGAAGAAGTAGAACAACTAGATGAATTGAGTAGAGATACATTGGCAAATTACCAAATGAAATCTTGGGAAAAAGCACAGGATAAAAATACAAGTCCTGAAAAAAGAGGTAAACGAATGATGGGGATTACAAAATCATTTGGCAAGCAGATGAAAATCATGGATAGAGAAAAAGCAGAGTCCGCCGAAAGAAGAAAGCATTCAAAAGTAACATCTTCAAACTAACATTCATATGAAATCGTTATCGTCATTTAGATCCCAAGAATTAACGGAAGGTACAAAGTACAGTTCCGACTTTATGATCACGCCGGATGGACGTAAAGTTCATCCGAATCGAATTGTTTTTGGTGGATATGATAAAGACAATAAAGAGTTATCACAGACACAAATCAATAAAAAATTCTATAGAACGTTGATGGGTCAGCAAAAGAGTTCAACTCAAAAGCGTATCGATGCTCTAAATCCTGATAATGTTAAGAAAGAAGAATATATCGAAGAAGCAGTTTCTCAGGAACCACCTATGGTTCTTGTTTTAAAAAGAAAAAGCATTCGAATGTTTCCTGATGGTACTAAAGCTGCAATGTACAGAAACGACATGACAGGTAAAGAATTTCTTATTGGTTTTGGAACAAATACTGTATTTGCAACAGAAGAAACTGTTGAAGAAGAACTGACATGTATTGATTATCTTCGTAATATGGAGTCTAAAAAAGACATTGTTGAAATTCATCATGCGGATGGATCTTCTACAGAAGTCGATTATATTACATCAAAAGCTATTTTAGAAGTATTCGATAATCTCAGTGAAGATAATCAAAACAAAATGCAGAACATGATTTCTGAAGCAAAATGGTCTTTCACTAAAGTAGCAGATTTTGCCCTTAGTAGAATCAAATGAATCTAGTCAAGAATATCATCGAGAATAATATTATTGAAGCAAAAAAATCTATTATAGATAGATTAAATGAGATTGCTTTTAATAGATTAAAAGAAGCTAAGATTTATATTGCAGCAGACAGATTTGAACCTGTCAATGAATCTAAGAATTCAAATCTAATTAAGATGGGAAGAGTTACTAGAATTCGTAGAAGAATTAGACGTAATGCTAGAGGTCAAATATACGTTCAGAAAAACTCTTCACGTTCCAATATAAGAGGCTATCGAGTAAGTGGGAATACAATTAGAAGAATTCCTGCGACCGAATTGATGAAAAGAAGAAGGCTTTTAAAAAGATCATGGCAAACATCAAGACGAGCAAAACTACGCAGAAGTCTAATGAAAAGAAAGATATCAATGCGTAGAAGAACTTCATTAGGATTAAGATAAAATGGCTCACGAAATCATTAATACATTAAGATCGAAATCTGTTATTCGTGTAACAGGTAACACAGCAACGACTATCTCGCTGCAAAATTTATCAGCGTCCGCTGTCGAAACTGTCAATGAAGCTTCAATTAGCTATGTTGCATGTTCGACTGATGGTAAATGGTCTATCTATAGAGGCACTGACACAACTGGAACTTTAATTTTAGAACTATATGGAAGTTCTCAATTACCGTTCAGTGCTTATGATATGTCGTTTGCAAATACATCAACAGCACCAATTCACGTTACAAATAGCGGCACAGGTGGTACTTTAATTCTACAAGTGTCTAAGCTTGCAACATACAATCCAGCTTTAATAGGCATGTAAGATGAAACTAATCACAGAAACAATCGAAGACATTCGATATCTTACAGAATCGTCAGAAAACGGGAAAAAGAAACTTTTCATCGAAGGTACGTTTCTTGTAGGTAATCAAGTTAATCGAAACAATAGAATGTATATGATGGAAACTCTCCAAAGAGAGGTTGCTAGATATAACAAAGAACTTATCGAAACAAATCGTGCGTTAGGTGAACTGGGTCACCCAGACACCCCATCTATCAATCTAGATCGAGCATGTATCAAGATTGTATCTTTGAAAGAAGATGGTAATACATTCCGAGGTAAAGCTTTAGTTCTAGAAACACCATATGGACAAATTGTTAAGAATTTGATCGAAAGTGATGTAAATTTGGGCGTTTCATCTAGAGCATTAGGTTCTTTAGTACAGACTAAAGAAGGTTACAATCTAGTTCAAGATGACCTTAGATTAGCAACAGCAGCAGATGTTGTTGCAGATCCGTCGGCACCGGGCGCCTTCGTTCAAGGCATCATGGAAAATAAGAGTTGGATGATGATTGACGGCAAATTTGTCGAGTCAGATTTTGATCATGCCAAACGACAGATCAGGGCTGCTTCTTCAAAGCAAATAGAGGAAGTTGCATTAAAACTATTTGAAAACTATTTGCGAAAAATATAAATTTTATAAATAAGATATCATAAGGAGAATCCTAATGTCAACAAAACAATTAATGGAAGCAGCAGCAGATATTCTTTCAGGTAGCAAGAAAACTGCTTCTGCCATGCCAATGCAAAAACTACCAGGATCCGAAGCTGTAGATTTGGGTGGTCCAAAAGTGGACAATTCAAAGCCTATGGACGATTCAAATAAGATCAATGGTACTAAGGCAGCGAAGAGTGCTACTGCACCAACAACAAAACCTTCAGCAGCATCACCAGATACACAAAACCACCCACAGGGCGGTAAGAAAACTATGCGTGAAGAAGAAGAAGAAGTGAGCGATGAAGTTATTTCAGAAGAAGACGGTCTAGAAGTAGACTTCTCTTCAGACATCAATGCTCTATTCGAAGGCAATGAACAACTATCAGAAGACTTCAAAGAAAAAGCAGCAACAATTTTTGAAGCTCGCGTTCTTGATCGCGTACAACAAATTCAAGAAGAAATGGAATCGCAATATGCTTCTATGTTAGAAGAAGCTGTTGCAAATATTCAAACGGAATTGACAGAAAAAGTTGATGACTATCTCAACTATGTCGTTGAACAGTGGATGGAAGAAAATCAAATTGCAATTGAATCCGGTCTACGTTCAGAACTAACTGAAGACTTTATCGCTGGTCTACGCAATCTATTTGCGGAACACTATATCGACGTTCCTGAAGATAAAGTTGATTTGGTTGAAGAACTAGCTTCAAAAGTTGAAGAACTAGAAGGTCAGCTAAATGAAGAAATGGAGCGTTCAGTAGAATACAGAAAAGCACTGATCGAATCTGTAAAAAATGAAATCGCTAACGAAGTGTGTGAAGGCTTAACCGTAACTCAAGTTGAAAAAATTAAATCACTCGCAGAGAGTGTTCAATTCTCCGGAGAGGACGAATACAGACAGAAACTTGAAACCATTCGTGAGAACTATTTCCCATCGAATGTAAGAAAAGCTGAATCACATCAATTACACGAAACTTTCGAAGACGAAACAAAGACAGTAATCACTGATCCAGTCGTTGCGGCAGTTTCAAAAGCAATTTCAAAAACTCGAATTTAAACAACAAAGGAGATAAAATGTATTTGTCCGAAGAACTACAAAGAAAGTGGGAAGGCGTTCTAGATCACCCAGAACTTTCCCCAATTAAAGATCCATATCGTAAAGCAGTTACAGCAGTCGTTCTTGAGAACCAAGCTCAAGAAATGATCAAGTCTGGTCAAATGCTTAACGAAGCAACACCAGCAAACGCAGTCGGTACAGGCGGATACGGTGGTGGCGCAGCAGCAGGCGGTCCTGTTGCAGGTTTCGACCCAATCCTAATTAGCTTGGTTCGTCGCTCATTACCAAATCTAATCGCTTATGACGTCTGCGGCGTTCAGCCAATGACAGGTCCTACCGGTTTGATTTTCGCAATGCGCTCATCATACACTTCTGCAAACATTACCGCAGGCGCAACCGAAGCTTTCTACAACGAAGCTAATGCAGGTTTCGCAGGCTCAAAAGGTACTGTTGACAGTCTAGTTGTTGGTGGTGCAACCGCCAATACTTTCGTTGCAAATGCTGGTCTAGGTGCAAATCTTGCAGCAATGACAACTGCAACAGCAGAAGACCTAACTTTCAACGAGATGGCATTCTCGATCGAGAAAGTAACTGTTACAGCCCGCACTCGTGCGCTAAAAGCAGAATACTCAATCGAACTAGCACAGGACTTGAAAGCAGTTCACGGTCTAGATGCAGAGACAGAGTTGTCAAACATTCTTTCAGCAGAAATTCTTGCAGAAATTAACCGTGAAGTTGTTCGCACAATTTACGGTACTGCTAAGACTGGTTGTGCTGTCGGAACAACAACTGCTGGTGCATTCGACCTAGACACTGACTCAAACGGTCGTTGGATGGTTGAAAAAGTTAAGCATCTAGCTTTCCAAATCGAACGCGAAGCTAACACTATCGCTAAGACAACTCGTCGCGGTAAAGGTAACATCATGATCGTTTCGTCAGATGTTGCTTCTGCTCTAGCGATGGCTGGTCTACTAGACTATCAGTCAGCACTACAAGGTCAAGTCAATCTAACAGTTGACGACACTGGCAATACATTTGCTGGTACAATGTTTGGTCGCATCAAGGTCTACATCGACCCATATGCACAGACATCAGCAAGCACAGAATTTGCTGTAGTTGGTTATAAGGGTTCAAACGCTTATGACGCTGGATTGTTCTATTGCCCATACGTTCCTCTACAAATGGTTCGCGCAGTTGACACAAACAACTTCCAACCAAAGATTGGCTTCAAGACTCGTTACGGTCTAGTTGCAAATCCATTTGCTCAGGGAACTGATCAGGGTCTAGGTGCTCTAACAGCACTAAGCAACAATTACTACCGCGCATTCAAAGTACGCAACCTAATGTAATAGTTGTTACTGGTCATAATTAAAACAACATAGACCAGACTAGGGGAGAAGAAATTCTCCC
>OGWF01000089.1_pt1 | contig 13613 bp, 24 predicted proteins | sample 1575951 | NCBI WGS metagenome assembly OGWF01 (sample SAMN07581523, study PRJEB24739) | freshwater metagenome | place: Singapore | collected 2015-01
TGATGAAGCTGTATGACCTGTTGTACAAAGAGTATATCGATTCAACGCAAGATCTATCAACTCGGATATTGGCGATACAGAATTGACAATCGCAAATACTGCAAATTGCTGAGTAGTTAATGTTGTCGGGTCTTCCACATACCCTTTTCTTCCTCCAATCCACACTGTATCCCAGTTGCGATAATTGTACGCACTATTCCATACTGCATCAACAGATGATGATATATTTGGAATCACTGCAAGTTCAACATCATTCATGTAAAATGTGCAATCAGTCGCATCCTGCGTAATTGAGTATATGTGAGTTTTATTAGGATCAAATTGTTGGACTTTAACCTTTTCAATCTTTGTTCCTACACGGCACACTAGGTAATGGTGTGTGTTGCTAAAATCAAAAAAGTAGTGCATAGAGGCATATGTCATGGACGGGTATGGAATACGCGATCCACCTGCAAATGCAGTTGTACCTTTAGTAATACCAAGTGACAAAATGAAAATGCTTGTGTCAGTAGTTAGTGGAGTTGTCTGCCGTGCATACATCATGATGACACCGACCGTTGTGTTAAACACCACATCCTCACCTGCATACGTGATGGCAGATGCCCCAGTAAAATATGGATGCTCAATCGCATCATCATTGTATATGTTGTATGAGGTAAATGGTGGATTGAGTCCCAATGTACTAGCTTGGGTATCATTATCATTGTACGTTGACTCAAAGTTTTTGGTTGTGGATAGGGTATAGTCGCTCCATACAGAGTAACTGCGAGAAGCACTATTTGTCCCAGTGGCAATATCCGCAAATCGCGCTGCGTCCCATGCCACAGGATTGAATGACAAATTAGCAATTACTCCATTACGAATAATGATTTCCGTCATAGTACCCTCACTAACTTCATGACCCCACCAGCAATCGTGCGTCGCACGTTTTGTTCAAGATATTCAATCATTAACTTATCAGTACGCCAGCCATTGGCTGTATGCACAAACCGTTGATTAGCATCAGTGTGTACTAGCCCATCATATGTGGCCGTATTGTAAAGTACGACTGCATTGGGAAATTGTGATATTGCCCAGCGAGTAAACAGCAACTGAGATCGCTCGTAAATCTTCATACGACCAGTCTTTTTGCTGATGTACACCATACCAATGCCACGTCGCCAGTGCGACCTATCAGTGTTGTAGCTCCCAGCAGGCGGATATTGCGACACATAGTCACGACCCATTTTTGCCCAATAGCGCAACAAGTCAACTTTGTGTCGCTCAAACTTCACACCATAGTCATCTGACTTGTTGCGAATCATGCGTTTGAGGAATGGTGATAGGGATACGTTTTTATACGTTCTCACACGACCTCCAATCGCAGTGTACAACGACAGTATGGGTGTGCTGGTGGTGGTGATTGCCATATACCTTGTGGCTGACCATTCAATGGTCGACACTTGGTACACACCAATTCATCCTGTGCCGTAATCCAAATCAACTGTGTTTGCACACCTTGAGCTGCCAGCAACTGCTGGATTTTCAGCATTACCATTGCTTTGGCGTTGGTGATTTCCGTAACCGCAATGATTTCCGCACGACGATTTCCAAACGGAATCTCAAATAGCGCATCGTTGCTAATGATGCCACCATTGATGATGGTCATCAAGTATCGACGGGTCGTGTCGGCGATTTGCTTTTCACGATCTTTGATGTACGCATCCCACTCGGGAGCGATTTCCAGCGTTAGCGTCAATGGGTCAATGTTGACACCCGTTGCCTGCACCGCTTCAGTGATTAGCTGTTGATACACACTAGTCAGCGACAGATTGAGCGCAGCCGCTACCTCTCGGCCAAGACGCTGTGCAAACTCATCAGGACTAAGTGCCACCCCTTGACGCTCGGCATCACGGCGAATCTTTGCCATAGCCCGAGCGAGAATGTCATATAGCTCACGCTCGTCTGGTGTCAGCGACTCCCCAGCAGATTGCTTAAATGCTTTAAATACATGGCTAATAGCGTCGGGGCTATCAAGGCGTGATAGCAGTTGCTTCAAGTGCCATCCATCAGCGTAGGGAATATCGTTTGAATCAAATCGCACATCAGCAGATCGCCCTGCCTTCATGCTTTTGATGGCTTTAGCCTTCCAGCGATTAAGGTCAAGACTAGCACTGGATTCCACTGACTTTGTCAGCTTTTCAGGAACAGTCGCCACTGGCTCAGGCGTTTCTTCAATCACCTTTGGAGCGGTAGCGTTGACGATTTCCTCAGGCTGGTCAAACTTGTCGTCAATGTTCATCGGTGCTTGTTGAATTGGGCCGTACCCCATCATGTCACGCGCCTCGTTGACGGTGAGAATAGGACTACCCGTCAACTGAATCACGCCTTGTGCTTTGTCCAATTCATTGCGCTGGTAGGTTTCCAGTTTGTCAGGACGTGGCACAATGCGAAGGTTGGCACGGTCAAGCAACTGCTCATTCAGCATGTCGCAAATCATCTGGGCTTGCGGTACAACCGTATTCTCATAGAACGCAAGGCGATCTACGTTGGCTGTGGCATATGTGGCCGCATTACTCATAACTAGTGAGTGAGGCACGCCAAAGGCAGTTAGCGTGTCGGTGCGCGATTGTTCGGTGAGTTCTGGATTGACGGTATCCTTCAGTGTATCACCGACTACAATCGGCTTGATATCACCACGGATGGCTACGGTGTTCCAAGCGTTCTTCACACCCGACATAAACCGCTTCCACCAGTTCTCCAACTTATCCATTTCTGACTGCTGAGTCGGGCCATTGACTGACAATAGTGTCGCTTTGATTGCGCCACGTTGCCAAAAGTTTTCAAGGAATGTATCAAGAAAGTATAGCGTGCTGGCAGATCGCAAAGCGGTTTCGGCAGGCGATGGCCCTGGCCCGATTTCCGCTTCCACATTATCCATCCAGAAGTAAATCACGTCTTTCGTGGCTAGCTTGTACTCTTTGTTTCCAATGACACGCTTAAAGCCAATCAGACCCTCATTAGCATCATAAATTGGATTGATGGTCATTGGAAGAATGCTTCGCAACTTCCCGTTTAATCCGTATTTATTGCGCTCAATCAGTAGATAGGCTGCGCCAAATAAACACAAGTTCAATTCAATTTTGCGAAGCAGTGGACGCATTGTTCGCATAAACAACACGACCTCTGGCTTTGCAGACACGTCTTCATCGCCCTGCATGATAATGTAGGGAAGATTGCTGACTGCGTGTGCGCGTAACTCAATTGCAGATCGCATGACTGGAACATTGCGATATGCGTGCGTTGCTGATATTGGGCCAGAGTCATCCAGCTTTCCTTCAAGCACTCGCCAATAACTTGGCGGAAACGCTTCTATTGGAATAGATTTCAATCCCATAGCAACAATTTACCTCCATACCCTAGCATTGGCATTGCACCCGACACCGCATCTACATAGTCATCGTGTCGCCCCATAGGGAACATACTGACTTCGTCTAAGAACTCAGTCATCCATTCCCCAGCAACAATATGAACTTTGCCTTGTTCGGCACGACTTGCCCAAGCCATTGCTCGTTGTATCTTATCTTTTTGGACTCGGATACCTCCAATGCTGATGTGAGCAAGTTCTTTGATACGCATCATTTCTTGAATGGCTGCAATACCATGCAAGGCTTCTTCAATGTAGTGAAGCGTTTGAGGCTCTTCTAGCATTGTGCGTATCATAATCTTTTGAACATCAGGCCACTCTGCACGCAGGTGTATCCCCTCTCTTAAGTATAGATTGCCGTTGTCGTCCATTGCAATAGCCACACTCGCCGTGTAGTCGGCAGTTGTCCGCACACTTGCAGCCAAGTCCCAGTAGCGCACCCACTGCAAATTATCGGGAGCTTGAGCAATGATCTTAAACCAGTCACGGCGAAATATCGCTCCAAGTGGGTCAAGAAAATCACCCTCAATTTCCTGTGCTTGCCATTCAGCAGTGTAGGACTCCATGAGGGACTCAATAAAGCCATCAGGGAGAAATGGATTGTCTTTGCTGGAAGACTTGATGATGTCGTAGTTGTCGCTGGAATGAAACAGACGGTATAGCCAGTTCTTCCCTCGAGGCGTAGTTACTGCCCAGCCACGACTTGGACTTTCACGAAGACGACCAATCATGACCTGCCACACCTCATCCGAAAGCATGGCTGCCTCATCCAGCATAAACCACCCGATATTTGGGCCACGAAGACGGTCTGGCTCATCACCAGAACGAAACAGGATGGTACGATTGCCTTTTAGCTTGGCAACCATCAGCTTTTCCTTGAATGACACCAAGATATTTGCTTGACGGGCAAGGTCAAGAAACGTGCGAAGCGTAGCATCCCGAAGCATGGTGTACGTTGGCGCGACAACCATGCCTACCGTATTTGGTGGCTGACGGAAGCATTCAATGATGCCAGCTCTGGTCTTCCCAGACCCAACACCACCAACAAATAACCGATACCGCTTTTCACTCTTCCAAAAGCGACGTTGAGGCTCGGTCATCGTCGAGTGACGGATTACCTGCTTGTCCATCTCCGAGTGAGAGGTCGATGACATAATCAATCTGCCCTTCGTGTTCTACGATGCGCTTGCCATAGTCCTTAGCAAATCGGCGTTCTAGCTTCCATGCGGCAGCGTGCCAATCACCAGCTGAGGCTGCTTGCTCAATTTTTGCTAACCACCGCACGGCTGCTTTTGACTCAGACTCTCGGCACATATCACCAAAATCTTCGTCTTCTTTCATCCATCGTCGCAAAGTATTTACTGATACTCCTGCTGCGTTGGCTGCGATTTCGTATGTTGCACCAAGTTCCAGTGCTTGCATAATCCGCTTCATGCGATCTGGTGTTCGCTTGGATGAGATAATCGTCATTTCTGATTGCCTTTCACGCGATACCCCCGTCGTTCCATCTCTAGTTTGACGTTGGAGTAGTCGTCGTAATTGTCAAACTCTAGTAATACAATATATGTTTTCTCTGGATAAGGCAACTCCTCGGGATTGTCAATCGGTGGTGGCGCAATACCAGCGTCAATCTTTAGATCGTCAATCACTGCTTCAATGCTGTCAGTCACGTCAATTTCTTGAAGTAACTCAGACAACTTTTCCTCGTCAATCACTGCCATTGCAGAGATTGGGTCGAACGTGGCAAGGATTGACTTTTCTTCTTGCTCATTCAGTTCCACGTAGGTTACTGGTACAGTTTTCTGTCCATTGCGAAGTGCAAGTGCTACTCGAAGGTGACCATCTACGATGTGTCCGCTGACTCGATTGACAATGACAGACTGCACAACGCCGATGTCGGACATGACGTTGTGCAGTGCTTGTTGTTGTCCCTTGCCATGTATCCGAAAGTTGTACGGATTGGCGAGTAGCTGGTCTGGCGATTCTTCGCCGTGGCCAACAATGCGATTTTCGTACATTATGGCATCACCTTGCGAACTTTTTCAAGGATGTGACGAACATGCTCGGGTCTTGGAGTGCAACTGTGGGATGCGTCTACACTCAGCGCAGTCAGGTACAGCATCCCATCGGCAACGATATAATCAGCCTTCCATGCGAGTCGCTCATAAAGCACCGTCACTGTGAGCATACTTGGCTGATACAGCCCAGTGGTGTATGTGACATCAGCAAGAGTATCGCCGTGATGTGCAATGAAATCGTCCATTGTCATGCGCTCAGTTTTAAATGGCACTTGCATGTCAGTCCACCTTTGGCAATTTAATGTGTTGTTGATCTAATATCGCTTTCGCTTTGAAGTACACCTCTTTTACTTTTGCTTTTGCCCACGTAGTGACAGCGTCTTTATTGCCATCCCATGCTCCGTGGTACACAACAAAGTACACAAAATCGCAGTCTATACCATTGGGCATCGTAGTCACCGTGGCCCGACACTTTCCTTTTGGCATATCGTCGTCTTTAACAAACTCAATAAATCCATGTGGTACGGACAAACATGTACGACCATCAAATGCGTCGTGCGTTGCCTTGTCTTTCAGCGTTGCAGACAAGTTTTCGCTAATTACACAATGCCATGCACTTGCTACAGTATAAAACTGCGAAGCATCAAACCGATGTTGCGTACCATCACTTAATTCAATATTGACAACCATGACAACTGAATATCCTTCATAGTCATATGTAACATCCAGCTTGTCCAACCACTTTTGCAACTCTGCTTTTGTGTGGTCAGCATAGAGCCAATATGTTTCAAGTTTCCACCCTCCTTGCTTGCCTGATGTTGTGACAAATCCACATACAATACGAGGCAACTGAAACGTTGTAGGACATTTCAGCGACTGAAGATAACTGGCAAGTGCGATTTTTGCGTTGTACTTCATCTAATCCACCTTTGGCAATTCAATGCCCTGCTGATTCTGATATTTGCCACCCTTGTCGGCGTAGGAGATGACGCACGGGGCTTCGCCCTCAAGGAATAGCAGTTGCCCAATGCCTTCGTTGGCGTACACTCGTACTGGCAGTGGTGCGGTATTACTCAGCTCAATCGTGATATACCCCTCCCACTCTGGCTCAATCGGGGTCGTGTTCACAATGATACCGCAGCGAGCGTAAGTGCTTTTGCCGACGATGATGCCGAGATGGTCACGCGGAATGCGTACTCGTTCAACGGTTTGACATAGGACAAACTGCTGTGGCGGAATGTCAATGTAATCCGCCACGATGGTTTCCATCATGCTGTCCAAGTTCTTTGCCTTCGGGTCAATCACCGCACCGAACTGTGGATACTTCCATACCTTCCAGCGATCTGCGACCCGAAGGTCGTATCCGAATGAGGTAATCCCATACGAAATCATCCCAGCACGCTTTTGTTGTGGCGACCACGGCACAATGACATTCTGTCCCCAACATGCAGCCTGAATCCACGCATCTGATTTAACGGGCATGACCAATCACCTTCACTAGGGCGTATACATCGCCGTCTGTTCCTGCGAATTGTACCGAAATCTTGTAGTAGCAGTCCGCTGATACCTTTTTGAGAATGCTGGCAAACTCCATGTTGCTGAGTCCCTGATAGTACTCGCCATCTTTAAGTGGCCCACCATCGGCACTGTGAGGGGCACGTAGTTCCGAAGCCCACGTAAAAATCATGGTCGTTCCAACTCGTGCTAGGAGAAAAATCGCCGTAAGCAACGGCTCAGCAGGCGTATGCTCAAACGTTTCCGTACAGATAATGGTATCCCAATCATCACCATACATAGCAACCAACATGCCACGCTTGCGTACATCAACAATGTTACCAACAAAGTCCACCCCATTTCCTGACACGATGTCTACACCGACATACAGCGACGACCACGGCTCAAAGATTGTCCGAGCCGACCCGTTAATGTTTCGGCTGCCAATTTCAAGGATGCGCTGATTGGGCGTAATTGGAATACTTGCCAGCCACTCATATGCCTCTGCGTGCATTAGAAGTCCCTTTCAATAATCATGGCACTAAAAAAACGTCCATCACTCAGCAGAACGGAGAATGCACTTTTTGTCTTGAATACCTTGCGTGGATCAGCACTGACGGGATAGCGAATGAGCAACAGAGCCGCATTGTTGCCCATAGAAAACGTGATGGTGTTCCAATATGCGTTTATGTCTTCTTCTTCTATATTGAGGCAGACAAACATGTCAGCATATCCCATGAAGTCCTCACTGTATGCGTCTGGGATAGAGTGATAAGCAATACCATCTGCAAGGATGTTCTTTGCGGTATCATCCACTGGCTCAATTTCCAAAATTGTCGTGGGATAGATGTACTTGTAAAACGATTGCTTGATGTACGGCAGGATACTGTACACTTCATCCATTGAATACCTCCCATGCCTTCCCGTAGTGACTACTGCAAATACTATCTACTGCTACCGCAAAGTTGCGGATTTGTACCTGAGCATCTGGATGATTGCGAAGATTGACAAAGTGCTTCACAGCCTGCATACTTGCTGTCCAGTAAAATCGTGTCATCATTGACAGTGGCAGTACTGCACGGGCTTCCTCTCGGGCCACACCAGCTGCAATAAGTTGATTATACACTTCATGTGCCTTATTTACTGCTTCGGCGTATGCACGAACTAGATCATAATCTTTGGTAATTTCATCTGTACCACCCTGCTTTTTGCTTGGCGACTGCAAATGAAAATACGTTGGCATCCAGAAATCCTGCATTTCCAAGTATCGACCACTGACCTCATTCCAACCAGTGTCCTTGTACGTGTACTCGCCACCGACAACGTGCTTGTACCACTGCCGAGCGACAAACTCGGGACACTCAACATGTAGCGTGATGTAGCTGTGCCGAAACGGCGATGTGTGTGGTGGTTGGTGACTGGCCAGATAGCGTGCAAGCTTTTCGTTTTGCTCACGGGTATGCACCTTCTTGTCCCCTGCCATTGACACGCGCGCCGACATTGCTACCTTCTGCACAGGATCAACCACCATGTGGTCAACCAGCTCCACAAGTCCAATGTCACTAACGATTACCACCATCTTATTCCCCTTCTTTACTGAATACCCAATTACGAAAATGTTCTTGGCTAGATTTGACATGTGCTGGATAAATTGGGCTAGCAATGTACAATGAATCAGTATTTGCTACACAAACATACTGCCAGCATGATTCATCTGCACTGTATTGAATCTCAAACTCAAAACTAAGTGCCACATATCGTGTTGGTATTTGTATACCGCACAGCCAGTGTGGAATATCGTGCATCTCTACGATGTTCAGCCACTCATAGTCAGAAGCCATTGCCCAGTTTTCTCTGGCTTTTTCATTTTGTTCCCTATATTGGTCAAACATCTTATCCTCCTAGCTGGTGTGCATCTTCAAATACACACTAGTGTGTATCTTTTGGCAACTACTCTCTCGTGAGCAACAAACTGCGTAGTTACCCGTAGACGCTCCAACAAATACGCTGACCCGTCATACATCGTACAACTTTCCTTCTTGCACATCTACTTTGGAACGAAAACGCATAAGGTATTCATCAGTAACCATGCGCGCCATCCTTTCATCCCAATTCCCTATCATCTTTGTTTGGCGTTTGTCCACTTGTATCGTATGACCGCAGTGGACTGTTTCTGCTCGTATTCTGACAGAAACAATTTCGAAGTTCATCCACTCCCGATGCCACACCTTTTCCGCATCCATATACAGCACAAGATCAATGCCTTCCATGATTGGAACAGTGCAAATGTATTCTTGCATTACAGCCATCTTATCCTCCTACGCTAATGTACTTGCCCCAGCACAATTTATCGCTGATTCCTCAATTATCCTTTACAATTTCCCATCCCCATCCATCAAACTCCCAATGTGGCATCAGCGAGGCATCGTTGTGTTCTACATGAGGCGGAATGGGCGGGATTTTGTGGAAATGCCAGATTTGCTCGCCATCACACTCTATTGGGCTTGCCCAAGAGCCATCGGTAAACCAGACAACACCCATCACGCCGCCGCTGTAGTCAATGTCAATAGAATCCCAAAAGGCATCATACTGCTGCAGGGAGCATCCCACTGGAAGATAAAACGTAAGAAGCTGGTACTCTGGAAATCTGTCTAGCTCATATGTTGATAGCTGAATATCAGCGCACATAATACTCGCGCCATTATTTTTGGCTTGCGATTGGAGTCGTTGCAGCTCCTTCTTAAGATTAAAAACATCAAACATCTCATCCTCCTACGCTAATATACTTGCCCCAGCACGCCCTGCTAGCGGCCCAATGTCGCCAACCCCTACCATCATCCCAAAGATACTCAAACAACGCTACCTGAACCCGTGGAGGCGCATCCCCAGCCGTTGGCCACGCATGAAACAACGCATCTGACGACATGCCAATACTATTAGCAAACGGTCGCATGATCCAGCGGTCATGTGAATTCCAAATCCAGTACCCGTTAAACTGAAACGCCCCTCGATCTACTGTGCCGTCCTGATTTACATTGGTGGCAGTCCAATCCACGCTGCCCAACGTCTGAGTATCTCCGCTCTCACACATTGCAATGGCAGTTGCCTCTGGTGACATGACAATCGCATCCTCATAACACCCGTATGTCGTACAAATAATAGCCAACAACACTTCTATCATACCACTACTCCTTACCAATTATTATCGCAATCACAGTCATATAGCCGAACTACTTGACCGTGACTCCCAAATTGCTCCAACAGTCGTAAGTACATATCTTGGCATGATGGATATTTATCATGCCTGTTCATCAGAAACAAGATTTGTCCGCGAGTATTAGGCTTTGGCTTTTCGATAAGAGGATTGGTGAAACTGAGTCGCCTGCGAAACACTACCATGTGTGTTGAAAATGACATCAGTTCATGAAACCAGCTGGTTTCGGTAGCGTTATTCACTAGCACCATTCCAACATCAAATCGTTGCCGAACATACTGCTCTGTAATCTTATAGCAGCACTGGTTGATGATGGTATTTGCGTATGGAGGATTTGCAAACATCGTGCCAACCTGATCCCAATCCCCAAACAGTGCATCATGATTTACATCGTAGTACTGTTTTGCATTGACAATACGATTAGCTTCCTCGCAACTAAATGGGTCAAGGTCAATGCTTCCCATCACTATTCGACACTTCTCTATCACCCATGATGGTGTATACCATTCATAATATCCAGAGTGTGCGGTGTAGTACCCAGGCCCACGATGTACCATCACTACTCCTTCATGATTCCATCTTGAATATCGTCACTGAATGTTGACGATAGCTTGTTTTGCTCTGCAAGCATGTACAACTCAGCTGATACCCATTTCATATACCGTGCCAGTAGCTTGGTTGCGATATCCATGTTCTTGACAATCCGTCCATTATCTTCGTGCCACGGTGGTACAACCATGATGGTGACTCCCTTGCGCTTCACCTTTTGCACTCCGTATGCTCGACCATTGAGGCGCGCGTGCCAGATAATCTTCTCTGCGACCCGAAATACAATTTCTAGTACCTCGTTGGTGTCTGGATCATACCGAAACTCTCGCTCAAACAGTATCTGTGGCGGTTTTCTTGGCATATCGTCGCTTCCTGTACTTCTGATAGAATCCAAGCTTCCTGCGATGCAACCACACACTCTGTGGGCTACACCCAATCATCTGGGCCACTACGCTTGGGGCAAGCGTGCGATCCATCAGCAATGCAATATCATCTGGGCGGAAAATGCTGTGATTGACGACCACTCCCATTGCATTCCGCAGCGCACCAATCGCCTTGCGGTCAATTCCCAGCTCGTGCGCTATTTCCTTGTTGGACTTGTAGATGTCCATGCACAGTTCTAGCAGGTGCATCGTCTTTTCGTTAAACATACTACTTCCCGATAATCTTCGTTAGCACTTCAATCGGCAACTCACGGATAGTCGTCGTGTGGATGTTTACGAGGCGATGCACTAAGTCTGCCATCCGCACTACCTGATGCTCAGTTGCAATTAGCGAGAGCTTTTCATCCATCAGTGGAATTGCATCTACCACATTGCCAGTCATGGTCTGCATGTAGACATTCATGATTGCTGGTTTGGTACAAGACACGTCAATAATCCCACACTCAATCGCATTCTCATACTTCAGCCAGCTAAAATTGGCGAGATTGACCTCATGCTCTAATGGATATACGCCCCAAATCCCTCGTCGATACAATCCCCACAGTGTATTCATGCGGTGTGATTGCGCTTTGGAAAGCCCAATAATGGTCACGTAGCTCATAGCGTCCCCTCTGCTTAACTATCCTCACGTCTATGATACTACAAATAAATTAAATATGCAAGACGCAAAAATACCGCTGCACGTCAAACAGCGGTATTCTTGCACGGTATTAGTTTGCCCTACCACCCACCACAGGATCGTCGTATAACCGTGGGGCTGGCCGAGTAGTCAGAGTGCGAACTGAATCTTATTTCTGACCTGCCAGCATCATAGCGCATCTTTCAGGTCGTGTCAAACGAGCTGCGTATATACGAACGTAGTGAGTATATATATATTCTTTCTTTCTATGTTGGCAATTTTTGCTATAGAAATAATTGCTATAGCAAAAATTGCTATAGAAATAATTGCTACCCCTCGTCGTCAAACAACCCAATAGGATCAGTGGTCACAAAGCGCAAAATCACGTTTACGACTGCACTCACCGTTGCCAAATACTCGAACTTTACCCCACCATCATTGCTGATGGCATACAAGATGCTCAGCACAAATACCAGCAAATTCACCCAAATCGTCTTGCTCAAATACCACGGCTTTCGTGTTGAAGTGTCCACAAATGTGCCCTTTCCGTACATTACAGTTTGATTACAGTTTAGAATAGGTACTTAATTACCAGCGGCCAGATCACCGCAATAATCGCTAAGCCACCCTTCCAGTAGGCAAGCTGCTGCCGAATCTCTGCTAGCTCCCCCTTAATCTCTGCATTTTCCTGCTCTAACCGCCGAAACTTCTCATCACCCTTCTTCATCTCCGCTGAAATTCCCTCTAAGAGTGTTTCCATGCGAATAATCCGACCTTCTATCCCTCGAATTAGCGATTCTGTTGACTCTGGCATCACTTATTCTCCATTGCTGATATGTGCCTCGCTAACAATCGCCAAAACCTGTCCCACGGAAACCACCACGGATCATACTTCCCCCGTGTGTCAATTCCAGCATGACTCGTTACCATCTGAATCATTGGATACTTCCACATCCACTCAGCCACTTGCTCCGCAGTACTGTCTACTTGCGTCGTTGGCCATGGGTCTGGATTCCCCTTACTGCCAGTGTTAATCAGCTCAATCCCCAACGATACCATGTTCGGACTTCCCAGCGACCCTACCTTGCTGTGTCCTACATGATACGCAGCGTACTCATCTCCAACCATCCGATACCGCGTCCCGTCCTTCGCAATACACACATGTATCGATACTCCAGCTGGATTGCTCTGTAAGTACCGTACCTCATTCTCTACATTCCCACTTCCACCAGTGTGATGCAATACCACTACCCTTGGGTCAGCTCCACGCCTACTCCCGTAGGACTTCGCTGGTCTTTCAATAACTGGAAATCCCATGATACCTCCATTTACTTTCCCTTCCCCCTCTATCATACTCAAAGTTTTGTGCTATAATCAACGTGTCGCCCTGATACCCGTGAGCCTGCGGTGTATGGCCGACGGACATCTGTTCCCCGTAGTGGTTTCGCCTTTCCACTACACATCCTCAAACTCCCTTACGCTGACTGACCTCTTTCCAGTCCTATAGCGTAGGGGAGTCCCCTTTTCCCTAGCAGGTACTATCCCTCCCCCCAGAATCTCTGCTAACTCCCCCTTAATCTCTGCATTTTCCTGCTCTAACCGCCGAAACTTCTCATCACCCTTCTTCATCTCCGCTGAAATTCCCTCTAAGAGTGTTTCCATGCGAATAATCCGACCTTCTATCCCTCGAATTAGCGATTCTGTTGACTCTGGCATCACTTATTCTCCATTGCTGATATGTGCCTCGCTAACAATCGCCAAAACCTGTCCCACGGAAACCACCACGGATCATACTTCCCCCGTGTGTCAATTCCAGCATGACTCGTTACCATCTGAATCATTGGATACTTCCACATCCACTCAGCCACTT
>OGWF01000090.1_pt1 | contig 13574 bp, 19 predicted proteins | sample 1575951 | NCBI WGS metagenome assembly OGWF01 (sample SAMN07581523, study PRJEB24739) | freshwater metagenome | place: Singapore | collected 2015-01
GACCATTGCTCTCTGCGTTAGCAGTAGAAACAGCGGCACCTTCTAGTTGCGCTTGAACAGCAGGTGTGCGATAAGTGTCAGCACTCCATAGTGGTAGTGTGCTGTTAACTTTACGCTTCTTGCTCATTGCCATGTTTAGAACAGGAGTATCGTCCTTAACACGGTTAGACACATCTAGGTCTAGGTCTTTGACAACGATATCGCTACCATATGCTGTAGTACCGTTACCAATTTGACTGGTTGTAATTTCTGCCATTTCGGGCTCCTTAAATTATCTTGAACCTCTGCTGGCACGAATCCTCTGGAGTTGTGCGACTAGCAGATTGTCTGCGGCTTTTTTATCACCGCGATTGGCTTGTTCACGAAGTTTAGCAATTTCATCGCCATTACCCTTTTGAGTGTTGCTAGAACCTTTGCGTTGAGTTAATGTTGCGATACTTGCACCAGCACTCTTGGTAGTAGGTTTATCCCTGTAACGCAGACCGTCTCGTACCAGTGAGAGTAAATTCTCATCACTTGAGATTAGGTCTATGTTTGGGATTCCAGGGATGATTTCACTTTTCGCTTCTTTCCAAACTTTACTTAGCTTGTCGCGAACCTCGTTGTAGACATATTCGTTTTTCAACTCTTTGTCTTGAAAGTTCTTACGGGCTACTTCAAGTCTTTCCGCTACTTGTTGGCTACGCACCTGCCTGAACTGGTCCACTGCGGGCTTCAACTGGCCAATGACCTGTTGCTGCTGGCGAATGTATTGTTCATTCTGCTGCATACTTGCCTGAATCCTTGCTACTTGAGCAGGATCCTGTGTCCTTGCCAATTGCTGCTGAAATGCTGCCTGATAACCTTGTGTTTTAACAATTTCATCATATGCATGTTGCAACTTTGGCTGGACTGTGAATTCCATCGCTAGAGTCAAACCTTCTTGCCTTGCTCGTGCCTCGTTCATGTATTCTTCAAACTCGGCCTTCTCAATTTTAAGTTGGCGTGCTTCTTCGTGTATTGCTGAACCTTGACCCAGAATTGCTGCGGCTTTCTTAGCATCAATGACGACTTCCTTACCATTACGCATAAACTTGAACTTGGCGTTCGGGTTAGTTTCTGCGAACTCAATAAAGTCAATCAATTCATCTGCTGTAGAATCAGTACTATCAGTGCTTACAGGTTCCTCTACGGATTCCTGGGCATCTGCTTCCTGACTGTCGCTTACAAATTCATCATCACCGGCTTCGGCAACTTCGGCACCAGCATCGCTGGGAGCCACAGGGGTTGAAGTTGCTGCCGCTTCTTCTTCACCTGTCGCAGTTTGTTCGGCTTGCTGTCTAATTAGATTACGCTCAGTTTGCTCTCGCATGGCGGTCATTTTAGCTGCAATACTGTCCAAACTTGGGACTGCATTTTGAGTAGTGGCCGCCGGCGCTTCTGGCTGGTTAGGCATGCTCGTTGTCATTTCTGTCATTACTTTTCCTTAATTAGGTATTGGGCACTTCGTTAGTGTTACCAATACGATTCTTTAAGTATACAGCCCTTTTGAGGCTGCTTACAAAACTATCTATTCCAGCAAGTTGATGACTGAGTGCAACTCGCTGGGCATTATCCTCTGCTGTATGTCCTCGCACACCGGCAAGTTCATCAGCAACCATAAATTTAAAATGATGAACAAACATTGCTAATTCTTTGTTCTTCAATAATGTCTCTGCCTGGGAGCCATAATGCCTAACCCTGTCTTGTTGAGCAGGAGTTAGTTTACTAAGGTTGCCCAGGTCTACCGTCAAACGGTTATTATAAAATTCAATCGTTTCTTCGTTTATCATATGCTATGCTATTGTTATATTTAGTGTTTAAGAATATACTTTTGGGTCGCCCATAGCCAAGGACATAAAGTCCAATTGACTTTCTGCATCTTCACCTGCAACTTCAGCAGCAATCTGCTGAGCCTTAACTTGTGCAAGTTCAGCATCAGCCAACTTCTTCTTGTCATCTGGGCTAGGTTCTTTATTCTTCATTGCTTCCTGGCCTGCCTTGATCATTGCAGCAACTTCATCGTCACTTGGCAAGTAAGTGTTGCAATCCTTAACACCCAACACATATAGCGTGTCAGCAAATGGCTTTTTAACTTTCTTGTATACTTCCGGAGTTAGTGTGCCCTGTGCAACCATTTGTGTTACAGTAGCATATAAATCACTCTGGCACTTTTGAATGATCTGTAGGCGGGCAAGTGCGTTTTCTTCACTCATCATACCCACAGCCAATTCCAAGTGAATGTTCTTACGATCACAGAAGTTCATGTCATCCCAGGCCAAATAGTCTAGGAATACTGGTTGTTTATCTTCGCTGGCACTTTGAGCCAGTTTCTTAACACCATAATCATCGCCGTATTGGATTAGTGTACGCCATACTAGCCATAGTGCCTCTTTAAGACCTTCTGCCGCATTGCGTACTGTGTTATCCTGAATGATTTGGTTAGGAGTCAGTGCAAGTTGTAGTTTAATACCACTGTTGCCTGCTGCCATAACTTCTGGATTGAATACATCCTGTGGAGTAGTCATACCAACCATGGCCATTGTATCCTGTTGGATACGGTTCATGGCAACTTCCAAGAACTGTAGGTTACCACTTGGAGGAGGCATCTGGTAGATGTCTTTAGCAGGATCAAACTTGCTGTCCAGGATAAAGATAGCAGCTTCACCATCCTGCATCATTTCAAAGTCAACACGATCTGGCTTAACACCAATACGGGGAGTGGCAGTTAACAGACCCAATTGAATTTCGGCACGGGCCGCACTGGTATTATATTCCTGCATGGGAATGACCGATTCTGCGATTGACATGCCGTAGAAGTTACCCGGTAAAGGTTTTGGACACATATTAGCAACAGGGATAAACTCTACTTCACGGGCGCTGATGATATAACTGCCACTGTAAATCAATTCAATTAGTTCAAGTTCACCATCACCATCAATATCATATTTGTTCCATACTGTGACTACTGATACTTGTCTGCTATCTGGATCTGCACTTGCCGCGCTACTTACAGGGATACCCATAACAGGCACACTATCACGTGCGTGGATTGCCAAGTTGTTTAGAACGCTACCTGCTTGATAAGCACCGTTCATGTTGTATTCTGCGTGTTTTTCAAATTCTTCTAGGTTGATGCCTGGATATAATTCCATTGCTTCCTGAATGGTCATTGGATCATAGTAACCACAGAATGGTTGATCCTTCATTTCCGGCACTGTTGGATCGCAGATCCAATAGTGTTGAGCAATGGGATGGAATTTAATGTTTAGCATGTAGCCAGTAAGTTTATACTTGGCTTTATAAATTGTGTTGCGTTTAATCGCTTCGTTTAAGATATCTTCTTGACTGCCTGTATACTCAGCCATTAAGGTCTGTTCATCACCACCCAGTGGATTTTCTTCTTCTGCGTTTTGAAATCCTTCCAGTGTGCGACCAATCATTTCCTCAGCAAAAGCCATTTGGTTTTCGCCTAGAACCATTTTGGCTTCTTCCATAACTTTAAGCATATCAACACTAACCTGTCGTCTGCTTTGGCGTAGTGCTGTTAGACCGCTTTCTGCTGCTTGTAGTTCAAATGCTTTTAGTTGTTCCGCTGTACCTTCTGTCTCAACATAACGAGTAATCTGCTCACGCACAGGCTTGATCATCATCATACCGTTCTTGTGCATAGCGGCATCCATAACCCAACGCTCTAGAATAAAGTGCGGGTCATTCATTTGGTTAACAACCTTGCTAACCATGTTGGTTGCTTGGCGTGCTGCTGCTTCATCCATTTCGCCGTCAGCAACGAATTCAAAGTTGATCTCACCGTTGGGCATTAGACCTTTAGCAATAACCGCAGTTGCATAATCAACTACGGGCTTAACGCTAGGATGAATGTAGTCAATACCGTTAACAGGAGCAGTAGAGTCCGTAACTGCTAGACATAGATAGTGATAATCACTGGCTCTGTTCACAGCATTTTTAGTGCCCAGATAACGCAGATAAGACGCCATCTTAACGTCCATTTGGTTCTTCATTCTGACGAAAGTGGCGTTCTGTTTTTTGTTCTGGTTGATATTCTCAACTGGGATATTTTTGATATCTAACATTGGGAAGCGAGTCCTTTATATATTCACTTATTTAGTGTCTTTTTTGTCAGGATTTTTAGGCTCCTCTTTGGGATCCTTACGCCCAAATATCTTATCCCAATTGTCCCTAAACTGATCTCTAGGAACTTCAAAGGGACGAGGTCTTGATCCTTTGCCCATATTTTACCTCTTAGCTAATACCTTTTTAGCGATGTCTGCACCGCTAACAACACCAGCGTATGCCAATAACATTGTCCAATCAATGGCGTTGACATTATGAATAATCACATAGGTGCAGGTGGCATAACAGACGCTGGTCCAGAAGCGTGTCATGCTAAATTTATCTGCGCCGTCAGTGAAAAATTCTTTAATCATTCTGGTATAATAATCCTAGGACGAGTCAACTCGTATTGCAAGTCACAAGCATGGCATTTAACGCCAACGGTGTCCTCTACATCCAACTCATAAATTGTGTGAGGGGTGCCTGCTGTAAGTGCCGCTGCTTCAAAAGCCTGTGCATGTCGCTCACACAAAATCATTGTGTTTTGTTCAATAGCGCAAACAAATAGTTTATCAACTTGGGTCATAACAATTTAACTTTTTATTTTTTGGTTTGCGAAGATGCAATCTATGTTCTTCTGACTTTGGTTTTCCTTTGTGTGCTTCGCTACAATTTTCCCACCCATATAATTTACGCACATTATCAGGATGATAAGGTCCAGTGTCATTATTTCGGGCCATTACTAATTTGTCTTTACCCTTGCCCCGTAATGCAATATCATCTCCCCACCATTCAACCCATGAATCATATGTAAAATGCCAATCGATTCCTCGTTGTTGTGCATTTGATTTTTGGACTTTATATATTTTACCGTAAATTTTTTTCATATCATCCTTCCGGGTTGTATGCCTGTTTCCATGCTGGTCTATTACTATAATCTCTAGTTATATAACGGTCTCGTTGTGCTCGCATACGCTCTGCTGGCGTCCTGTTATCCCAGGGTTCGGCGATTCCTTGTAGACATGCAAGTAGTGCATAGCGAGCACTATCAATACAATCGTCGGGATCACTAAATCTACCTTTTTCATCTACGAAATAATTCTGTGCTTCGCTGAGAAAATGTGTACAGTTTTCATTGATCATTAGACTGCCAACTTCCAGCATCTGTCGCATTTGGTTTATACCAAAACTCTTATGGTTAGTTACCCTACCCTGACTGTCAGGTGGGTTCATAATAGGTTTATCTATTACATTCAGTTCGTAGTTGGTGAATAACTCACGAATACTTTCACTGCTCATTGTGTATCTGCCAGCAGTACTTGCGTCAGCAGGTAAAACAATAGGACAACCAAAAACCTCAGGACGAAGTAGATGATTGATATACTGCATGGGGACAGCCTCCTCAACACCCTGCACAACAATTTGTCTATGTAACCAAGCAGTTCGCTCATACGGGTCCCAATACATTAGGCTGATAACAGTTTTGTCATTTACAAGTCCCAGGTCAAGTGCAATAACTCTGTGTATGTTAGGCATGCTGGTAAAATTATATTCACCAGTTTTGTATGTGGGCCAGTTGCCTAATTGGAACACAGCACCCTTACCCATAACTGGTTTGCCTGCAATACGAGCCTCGCGTTCATGTGGTAAGTAATCGCGCTCCAATTGCCTGCGTGTTTCCATAAGCAGGAATGGTTCGCCCCAGGGACTATACTCTGGAACATCATCCCAACTTACACGAATATATTCATAACCTGGTTCATGATTCCAGAACTTGCTAACCAAGCCGTTTAGACCCTTTAAGGGAGTAAAAGAGCACAGCACTTTACCCTGTGTGGTTGCAGTACGAGTGACAACTTCACTGAAAAAGTCGTCTGGTGGCTGTTCGTCAAATACAGCGAGGTTCAATTTGAAACCTTGTAGTTGTCTAACTTCCTGTGTATAGTTAGCAAATAATAGATAACTGTTTGCACCTGAGACATGCTTAATTTCAACACCAATACAGTTAGCGCCATCATTCCGCATAGTATCAACAATAATACAATCACGAGGAATAGCGCCTGTGCCAAGATTTTCCGTAATTTTAACATCCTGTGTGCCCAATAATTCATTCTGCAAAACAAGTGCTACCTGGCTCCAGCCCTCGCCTGCTACCATAGCTGTTATGGGTCTAGTAAATCTATGGCCATCCCACCAATCTGGATAACGGCCAGTTAGGTGCATAGCAGTTTCAAAACAAGTGCTAACAGTTTTACCAACTCGGTTAGCAGCCAGGATACCACGGCGATCTGCATTACCTGTTCTAAAGAATTTACGCTGATGTTCAAACGGACGGAAATATTTTAATGCGTTATACTTCATGTCATCCGCAACCGAAAACACCAGATCCTGTAATTTAAGTTTTACATCCGTGGTGGCTCGTTTGTAGAATTCTAATGAAAGTTTATGTTCGTCCAGGACATATCGCAATGACCTGGACATTAAAATATCTGTGCCTAGCATTAGTGTTTGGTCTGTTCTAGCAACTTTTGATTGATGAACTCTTGTAAAACGAGTAGATTCTCTCTACCCAATAGCATGTGGAACTCAATATCTTCTTCACCGTCCTCATTGAAGCGCAGGGCAACATGACACTGATCTTCATCTATCCAGTTGGCACCTATATCAACACTGCTACTTTCATCGTGAGTAATATTATACAGTTGCATTTGATCAATTAGACTCATTGTTTGTCTCCACAGGATGTAATACGCTAATCTGCGCTAGATAATAGAGACTTTCACTCATATCTCTTATTTCTGCTGCTGTGCTGACCCATGTTGCAGGATCTGCTAATTCTTCAGGTTTAGTAGTCAACATTGCTTGTAGTCGTTCTGCTGTTAAACGCATTACATGTTCCACTTGACCAGGAAAGCGTTGCTTGAACGCCTCCCTGTGTGCTCTATTGACCTTTTGAAGTATCAGCGTATCACGGACTCGGCGTTGTTCAACAGCTTGGTCTATGATTGCAGTTTTTACTTCGTCTGTCATATTAGTTCTTCTCTATATCCCAAGGATTGAATGCCGCTTCGTTAGTAATGCTAGCGAATTCGCGATCAATGAAAGTATCCCATTGTGTACTACCATTAACACGGAACTTATCACTTTGCATCATAGCACGTAGTCGTTTACCCTGTTGTGTCAGTGTGCCATCTTCACGAACTGCTGTTTGTTCGCCAGTGCGTGGATCAAGCCACTTCATAATCTCTGGACGCTCGCGACCATATTTGTCAATCTTTGTTCCATGTGGTTTTAGTTCCAGCGGACCCATAATTTCATAACTGATTTGACCATTAGCGTACTTACGGAACATCACATGAACCTTTTTATCTTCTGCACGAGCATCTGGATCTGGATGAGGCACCATAGGTGTGTAGAATGTATTCTGTATTTCACTCATTGGTGGTAGAGTTTGATCTCTTGCTGGTTTTGGTCGCAAGGGTTCTTCTGGAACCATCTCACTTTTCTCTACATAGGGATTATCACCACCGATAAATTTAGGATCAACTTCAATGCCGTTTAGCACATCCATTGCCACTTGATATTTTAATTTGTTAGCACGACCTTTTAAGTTAAGAACAATACCAGTTTCATCAAAGACAAAACGCTCTAGTTCTTTGGCTGTGGGGAAGTCAGTCATTAGACCTTCTAGGTCATAATCTGCATTGCTAAGTGATTGTGGGGCTTGTGGGACTGTGGCTGCTACTTGTTCTGCTACTGCCACTATTTCTTCTGCTGTAGGACTATCATCCCAAACATTTTCTTCAGCCGCTGTGGGCTTTGTTTTCTTATTCATTGCATTTTCCTTTGCTATAAAAAACTGGGTAGATTCTGTCTACCCAGTGTAGTTAAATTATTTAACGCATCATTCCACGTCTCATGGTCTTTACATTCCTCATAGGAGGACGATAACCACGAGGTGCGGGTCTTAATCCGCCTGTGAACTGTTGCTGTCCTGGTTCCATTGGCATACCGATACCTATTGGACGCTGTGTAGGAGGTGCAGGCATTGTAGGTGTAGGGGTTCCAACACTTGGGCTCATTGTAGTTAGTCCATTTGCAGGTGCACCTTGTAGGGGGTTTGAGCCAAAAAATGGTTGTCCGTTGCCATACATGCCATAAGCCTGTTGTGGTATCATGCCGCCTATGCCTTTGCCAAAACCCATACCATTACCAAATATCCCCATATTGGTGTTAAAGCCAGCGTCCATTTGTCCAGGTGCAGGAGGTTGAAATGGACTATCAGTGCCATAGATAGGATTCTGTGCCATCTGGTTTTCCATAGGCATACCGATACCTACAGGTCTGCCCAGTTCTGCACTGGCTTGATCATTGTTAGATCCTGGTGCGACTCCAGGAATAGGTATCGTTGTCATACTCATGATTATTTCCTAGGTGCTTTGTACTTTGCAGGCAACTTGCTGCCGTTAGCAGTTGGATTACTCTTAGGACCTGTGCGCTCGTGCATGCCTTCTAGTGCAGGGTTTGTTCTGCCGGACTGACCACGACCACGCATTTCTAGTGCGTCAGTAACCACTTTGGCAAGTGCTGATTTTTCACTGCCACTTGCGCTTTTTGCATTTAGGAATGCATCACGCTTGCTAGGTGTGCCTGCGTTGCCAGTTGTTGGGCCACGCTTTTGGTTAATATTTTTCATTGTTGATTTCCTTTAGTTGGGCCACGACCTACATTAATTTTGTTAGCATCGCCTTTGTAATTTTGGCCTGCTTTAGGTTCCCATGCACGAGTACCGCCTGGATTACGAACTTGTTCACGACCTGTAAACATGTCCTTACCTGGAGTTACTTTTGGTAGTGGACGAGTTGGGGCTTCACGATGTGGTCCCTGCATAGCATCATAGTCTTGGTTACCTACTGTAGGACCACGACCCTTATTAACTAGGCGCCCATCATTGGAATGTCCACTCCAGTGATTGCCTGCGAAACGGTTAGCGCCACGATTTACACCATCGCCTGCCATGCCGTTGAAGTTTAGATTTTTATCTTGTTTCATTTTTTGCTTCCTTTAGACTTTGGAGTCTTTTTAGCCGCTGCTCGTTTAGTTGAGTACGCAATGGCAACAGCCTGTTTTGGGGGCTTGCCAGCAGCGATTTCTTTACGGACATTCTCTTTGAATGCCTTTTTGCTTGTAGATTTAATCAACGGCATAGTTGTATTTATTCCTCGGGATTGGCGTCATTATTGACGCCGGTTAGTCTGGCCAATGCCTCTGCAAATGCCTGTTTCTTGGATTCAATTGCTTCCTGACTATCAGTGACTTCAATTTTAGCCAAACTGTTCATAACCTTGTTCAATATTAGGTTATGATATTTTAGAACTGTTTGTTTATCGCCTTCATTACGTGCTTGTAGGAAGTCACTAACTAACAATTCTTCATAATCTCTACCACCAGTCTGTTGGTGTAATTGTGCTAATAGGCTACTAATGCTAACTTGATCTCTACTGCCAGGTTTGCGGCCAGCACCGGGTCGTGCGCCACCATGTTTGCCTTTGGGTTTCTGTTCTATACTATCTTTTGCCATACAATTATTTAGTGTTAAAATTTCGTGAATTTAGAGTGTTAAATACTGTTATTAGAAAGGCATAGCAATGATTGAATACTCCTGGCGCAACGCCATAGGTGCCGATGTGCAAGACATCGTTAAAATGGCTGAACAACATTTCCAAACTGAGATAGACACTATCTTCACTCCTGATCCTGTTGCTTACGCTCGCAATATAACTCTTGCTGTAGTAAACCAATTCTATCTGCCCACCACAGAATTACTAAGTGTTGCACGATCTGCAGATAACCAGCTATTAGCATATACTTGGGCTAAAAATCACGAGCGAGCCGCTTGGAGTGATGATCCTATGATTGTCATTCGTATGGCTCATGTTGCTCTAGATTTAAGTGCGAGAGATAGAGTTAGATTGATTACAGATATGCTGACACTTTGGGAAAACTTCGCTAAGTTCTCTAATACGCCTGTCATCTGCTCTACAACAATGCGTAGGGATCAAGATGCCTTCCTCAAATTACATGCCCGTAGGGGTTATGATATTCGCGGAAGTTATGCGTATAAAAGACTGACGACAACACAAGCTACTCCTGCCAATTAGTTGATACCCCGAGCAGAAAGCCAGAAAATAACTCGGGTCCTTGATAGTCGTCCTGCTGGCTTAACTGAGCGTAGAATCCAACATCCAAATGTGTTTTGCTAGAGCAAGAATACGATCCTGTGCATAGTTTGCAATCTCATCGTGTTCTTCCTCTTCAGCAATTTCCATCAGTTCAATATAGCAACCTTTTAACTGCTCCAAATCACTTTTAACTTCATACAGCAGGTCGTCTGCTGAGCCTTCCATGCTCATAGTGCTAACACTTGAGCCTGAAACAACATCTGCAATATCGCTGGGCATAAAAGCCTGTAGACTTCTCAGCAATTCAGCGATAATATCAATCTGTCCTTGCAATTCTTCATAGATGCCACCCAGCAGCGCATGATCACTTTGGAAATTACGACCCATGATGTTTACATGGGCTACATGGCTACGAAAGTAAGCCATAAAATTGTCATTAAAGACTTCTGTTAATTGTTCTACGGTTGTCATCATTGTTGTCCTGGTGCAATTGGAGCCAATACCTTCTTAGCGGCTTTTTGTCTAACTGCGTTGTTTACTATCTCTTGTAATTTAGCAGGGCCACCATAGATATTAATGGTGCGTGTGTCACCGCTGGCTAGTAGGTTACTGGCTTCTTCTGGTGTTAATGGTGCAGGAGTTGGAGCATTCAATACCATGCGTTGTGCTTCTGCAATTCTATTTCGTGCGCGACCGCTGCTTAGTTCAGGACCTGCTTCTGCTAGGTAAGGCGCAGCCTCATAGATGTTTGCTGCCATACCTACTGGACCTGCAACACGAGCAGCACCTCTTAATATTGGACCAGCAACTCGCATTGCCTGTTGTCCATATGTTGGTACCGCTTCCAAGTATGCCGCTGCCTTACTGGCAAATTCTGGATTAGCAGCCATAGCGGCCTTGCCTTCTGCACTGTTTAGGAATGCACGAACAGCATTGTTACCACCGCCACCAGTCTGTGCGCCATATGCGCCTTTAATTTGTTGTGCAACTTCTGGAGTTGCAGCACCATACATCTGTGCGTATGGTCCTTTGGTTGCAGTTGTTGCAGCACCAGTAACTGGAGTAGTTGCAGGAGCGCCTTGGCTCAATACCTGGCTGGCAACATTTTTACCTGCTTCAATTGCTTTCCATTTGTCATATGCGCCCAGAGCACTTTGACTTGTTGCTACTGGAGGAATACCCACAGTACTCATACCAATAACATCTGCTAGAGGTGCGGCGATTGGATGTGCTCTATAAACACTGGCCACATTACCCACACCCTGTGCTAAACTTTGTGCGAGAGGTTTGGTTACTGCGAAGACATCTTCACCCAGTTGTGCCATACCAGTTGGCTGCATACCATAACCCATGATAGCAGGAGCAAGCGGATTAACCATGGGTTCTTTTTTGGCTTCAGGTGCTGCCTTAGCGTCCGGATCATTAGCAATTGCATTTAATGTCTTATCGCTTAATTTGCTATAATCATCATTTGCAATTGCTTCTAGTTCTTCATCACTAAGTTTAGAATAATCTAGTGCCATTATTTTTTCTCTTTTCTGCGACGGCGTTCTTCTAATTCAGCACGAGCCTTTTCAGCTGGACTCATTGGCGTTTCCTTGCGGTCCGCAGCCATTTCACTTTCAGGTTTTGTGCCATATTTTGGCTCTTGACCTAGTTTAATACGGTTTCTATCAATGCCTCGGCGGATGATATTTTGGAAATCTTCTGCTGCTTTCCTGAACTCATCTTCACTTTGACTTTGGCTCATGCGCTGAATAGCCTTAGTTGCATTTTCGCCTTCCTGGTTACTCAATGCACCCATGCCGCGCAAGTTTTCAATTGCTTGTAAGAAACTCTGTCCTTGTACTTCCTTGAATCGCGCCATCCAATCTGCTTCTTTAGTGCCAGCGATTGGCTCTTTCAATGCGCCGTATAATAGACCGCCACCCTTAATACCAACGCTATCCCTGAATGCCTTTTCATCGGCGAATAGTTCATCAACTTTAGTAATTAGATAATCGGCGCCTGCTTCGCTCCTACCTTGGTTAGCGCGAATTGTTCCAATATCCTTACCTGCAATTTCTGCTTCTTCTTTAGCTTTAGTTTTTGCTGCATCTGCTGCTGTCTTTTGTTCCTGCAATGGGCGAGTTAGGTTAGAGGGTTGCGTTGCTGCTGGAGGTGCAACTGTTTGAGGTACCTTACGGACTTCACCACCACCTGCTGCTGCGCCCGGTGCCGCCACAGGACCCGCTACTTGACCTGCTGGAGGTTGGGTAACTGCGCCTGCTGCCGGTGCAGTCTGAACTGCTGGGGTGCCTGCCGGAGCGCCTGCTGCGCCTGGCAATGCTTCACCATAACCATAAATTTGACGGAATTGTTGTCTTTCTTCAGGTGACTTGAATGGTCCGTTTAGTGTGACATAATCTTTTTCAGCATCAAGCACATTAGCGCCATGCTTCTTCTTAAGATCTGTAATAAGACCATAGTCTGCTTTGGCTGCTGCTGCGGAAATACTGCGTGGCTTCCAACTTGTATCATATTCAAATAGTTTACCACCACTTTCAACCATGGTTCTTGTCTTACCATTCGGCAAGTGCTGTGTGATAACTCTACCAGCAACGCCATTGCGCTCAACGTCCTGTGTGCTGACATCTGCTTTGGTTTTGCCTGCACCGGCACCTGTTGTATAACCAACTAATTGTTCTGGTGCAAGTTCATTACCTTCTTTATCATAGCCTTTTAATGGGAGACCCTTGGCATTGACCTGAATCATTGCCGGGTTGCCGTTTTCATCATTGCCCTGCACCCATTTGTTGCCAAAGCCTAGTTTGATTGCTTCTTCACCTGCAAGTTGTGGGCTAATGAATCCAAGTAGAATCATTTTTATCCAACTACCTTCAGGATTTTGAAGTTCTTTGGCAATAGTATTTGCTGCTTTGCGATCGCCACCTACTGCCTTAGTAACCAGAGTTTTTGTCTGGTCTTTAGCATTAGTCATGTTAATATCCATTAGATATTTGTCGCGTAGAGTTTCACCTAGCCACTTTTTGTCTGCTTCACTGGTAGCAGGATCTTTAACTGCTGCTAGCATCTGGATTGGATCATCCTGCATGGCTAGCAATGGATTAGCAGCAGGTTGTGCTGCTGGTTGAGGTTGAGCCTGTGGTGCAGGTTGTGCTGCCAGTTGTTCTGGACTTATAGGTTGTTCTGGAACTTCCATTGTTCCTTGAACTCCTCGGCCTGTAGCCACAGCGACTCCTGGACCAGGAGTTACTTGAGGCATGCCAAAAGTGCCACGGCCGGCGCCTGCTTCACGCT
>OGWF01000091.1_pt1 | contig 13558 bp, 12 predicted proteins | sample 1575951 | NCBI WGS metagenome assembly OGWF01 (sample SAMN07581523, study PRJEB24739) | freshwater metagenome | place: Singapore | collected 2015-01
GTTTCCCAGTCACGATACGGGGGATAGGTGTGAGGTCGACATGCGCAACGATAGGATCGTTCCAATCAAGGTCGACGGTCAGCTCATCATTAGACCAAGCTGCGATCGTCACCAGGGGCTGATTTTGAGCCTCACAGAGTCCCGTCGTCACATGCTCTTCACTTCCGCGAGCAAGGTGAAGGAAGCATATGACACACGCGCCCCAACAGATATTGAAATGGCAAACACGTCTCTGGACTTGCTGCACGGGTACATGAAGGACAAACACCTCGAGAACATCAAGGCCAAGCAGAACTCGCTCATCAACATCATGCTCATGGGCTCACAGGCTGATGATGAGGCTGCATTCACAGCAAGCACTCCTGCAGAGGCAAAAGAGAAGACCATCAACCTGGACAAGGTGTTTGATATGCTGCACGACATCAAGGCAGAAAACGCAGAGCTCAAGTCTGAGTTGGCATCCACCAAGGAGCTCATGATTGCGGGCTTCAAGATGCTGAAGAAGGAGATCACTGCAAGCAAATCCGCACCAGCTGAGACCCGCCCAGCCAAGAGAATGCGGGTTGACATGGATGGGGAGGGTGAGGATGATGGAAAGAAGTCACCTGTGATGGGGATGCTGTCTGGCTTCTTCACTGGCAACAAGGCTGAGTGATTTGTAACAAGTTTTTGGGTGGGATTATTGTGATTTGTTTTTTATTTTATTTTTACTGAAATAGAACTGCATGAACATCAATTGACACAGTCTGAAGGGTGTATGCTTGATTTGCAGAAGTAAATATAAATTGCTGTGTGTCTTGAGTGGTGAATGTTATGTACACAACATTTGAAAACTTTTGGATTTTAACATTCATTCCATGTATTTGAGGTGCTTTTACAGAAACAAATACAGTGTATTTAGAAACAGAATCGATTGATTCAATGCCAAACATTTCAGATAAATATATAAAGGCATTATTGACCATGTATCCTCTTTGAAGCAACCAATCACTCAAGTTTGGAACATGCTCATTAAAGTATGTTTTCAATACAACCTTGTTACCTATATTTAATCCACCTGCTTGTACAATACCGGTTGAAGTAACTGATCCTGCTTGAACATTTCCAGTAACATTTAATGCAGTCGCCTTCACTGTCCCATTCACATCTAATTTGGATGCAGGAGAATCATTTCCAATACCAACATTATCATTACGCACAGTAAATACCTCACCACCATCATTATACACACTCAATGGCTTCCAATCATTTGTATTAATTTTCTGTGCTATTCTCACTCCCCTCTCACCAGCAATGCCATTATCCTCACCAAATATGCGACATACAGTACCAGATAACCCGGTAAATGCCCTGTACACCTCGAATTTAAAAGATGGATTGTAAATGCCAATTCCAACCCTTTGTGATGATGAAGTTGGTGATGGTTGAATAACAAGATTTCCTATTGAACTCATGTAACAACACGAATTGTTTGTATCGGCTCCTAAACACATGCGTTGAGATTGAACATTGTCACATATGAAAAGCCCATGCCCTGAGCTGTCTTGACCAACATTGTATGTTCCAGATCCGTCTTGATTAATATTCAATTTACTACCACCATAATAATTATTGCCAACACGAATTATGCCACCGGTGTCGCACATATTAGTATTACCACGAATATAGTTCACACCATCGCTGTACGGTAGATGTGTGAGTGAATTATCGCTGTTAATACCTCCTTTAAACGTTGCATCACCATTGAAATACGTTGTTCCAATAACATGTAATTTATAAGTTGGGGCTGAAGTGCCTATACCAACATTACCAGTATTTATGTTATTTATGTGCGTACCATTTTGTGCCCACATATTGGTTGATGTTATTTGATTGTGAAGTGTGGATATTATTGCCTGGTTTTCAAGACCTTCATATGTTGTTGCCTTTAATGTTGAGCATTCAACACGGTTATTTGATGCCGAAAAGAATGTGTCAACGGTGTATTCGCGTCCCATGTAATATAACTCTGTAATACGAGGTCGTACTTGTGTTGTGTTAACAACACGCAATATCACGTATTTATAATACTTGTACGGGGTTACGTGTGTTGACGGTATGTTTAATGTATTGTATACGTATCCAGGAAGGTCCATTCCAGATTGATTATAGAATTCCGTCCAAACCTGCCCATCATCACTACCTAAAATGCAATGTTGTTGTACTCTAACTGATGGTGAGTAAACAATTAATTTGGTAAGCAGAGTGGATACAGGCATCTGTATAGTAATTTCAAAACCTGCATACTCTTGAATAAGACCATTCGGTGTAACAACAGACCATTTGATACCAGTGTAAACTTGTGCATTAAATAAACCCTGGTTGGTTGCAGAGAAATACGTTGAAAGGTTACCATCAAGTATTCTAAACGGTGTAGATGACGAATTTTCTTCTACATTCACTGATGAAATCACATATGTACCATTACCATATGATTGTCCAGAAACTGTATATGTATTGTCAGTAAATGTTCGAACAGGAGGGTATTGCTTTTCTATACCATAATTATTGTATGTCAAAGCAACATTTGTGTGTGTTAATTTATTGTATAACTTATTGTACATACCTGATATTATTGGTTGGTTCTCAAGGTTCTCATACGTCAAGGCACAAATATTACCTGAAACTATAACATCATCACCAAAGTAATTTTTGTTACTTATTGTTATCTCTGAGATCTCAAGAGAACCTTGAACAGTTGCACCAGATCGTAATGACCCGTAGCTAAAATACTCAATTGCAAAGTTACCATTAAAAGATTGGTCAACAGTGCTTATGAGTTTTGCATTGGTCACAGGATCAAGAACATCGGTTTTATTTACGGTAAACACCGTTGTACCATCTATACTGAATGATATATTACTTTCGTCATCTTGCGTTATTGCACACAGATAGTTTGTATTCGTGTATATGATGCTTGGTGAAAACGACAATATTTGATATATAGTATTGGCCTTATTTGCATATTTTAGTCTGACCCTTGTTGCTGTAAATGTTGTGATAGCAGCAGTACTACCTACATATAATTCTACTTCGTACCGTTGCGAAATATCACCCCATCCAAATCTAACAACATTATTGAAATTATTAATTTGCCATTTCATCACAAAGGTCCATGCAAAAACAGGTCTTGGCGTTACGTTGTAAAACAAGCCACTGGCAACACCATCATATGTAAATGTAAACTTGTCAGCAGTTGCATCATACACAATATCACTGTTGTTTATTATTGTCACCGTAGTTGTTGGTGGGGAAGTCCGATATACCTGCGGCCATAGTGTTTTTAAAAGCGTATCATTTGATGTTGTTACATTTGTTGCGACGATTGTACTCATGCTTGCTTATTATAATCATAGAAAAGCTCACACAAGAGAGCCACCAATTCCAGGTATGGATGATGTTGATGCAACATCTGATGTTGCCGCCGCTATTGTATTTTCAAATAATGGATTGGTTGCACCTCTAATTTGCCTACCTACAAAACCGGCCAGGCTTTTGCCTGCACTTGCAACCTTCTCAGTTGCTTTCTGTGTACCTGTCTTTATAGTTTGTCCGGTCGTTTTCGCAGTATCAACGAAAGTATCAACCCCGTTCTTCAAGAAGTTCTTAAACCCTTGCCACTCCATGATTTGTGAAATTGATATCGTACCATTCTCGAATGCATTACGCACAGCCGTTGTTACAGCATCAGAGAACCCTTGCAATCCTAATAGGGTTTGAGCAAGTGATTGTTGATTTATTGCATTCGCAAGTGAATTGTAATTTATATGTGCAGCGAGGTCCTCATAATCAATGAACAATGTATGTGTGCTTGTTGTATTATCAGTATATGTTATTTGCAATGTATTACCATTTGCCAATTGTGTAATGCTTGTAATACCTCTTCCGGCTGGACCTGTTTCACCACGAATACCCTGTTCGCCTTGTTCTCCAGGTGGTCCTCGCTCACCAATACCATTGAATGTAGTACCAGCAGGAACTGGAGAGAATAGCTTTTGAAATAAAGCACCTCCTAAAAACCCTGACAATCCTCCTAAAGGCAAGCCAAGGGCGCCAGCAATTGCTAAGCCAGTATTTGTTACAAAATCAGGTGTTCCCTTGATGCTGTCCCATGGTATCATGCCATCAGTGTCAACTATAACACGTCTATTGAGTGGTGCGGGATCAGCAACAATAGTACCTGATCTGTTCCCTTCGATTTTCTGTTTGGCCATATCGTCAAGAGATGATGATAAGCTCGGATTTAGGTATTGATCCCAAATTAACTGATAACAATTTAGTGATGAAAGAAATACTGCACGCTTTGGCATCCAAATATCACTGTCAAACCTAATTTTGTTAGTGTTACCATATGCTGCTTGCCAGGCATTATTTGTTTCAGAACTCCACAATAAAAATGTATTTCTTGGTGGAACAGTGTTAATAATCTGCACACTTGCAAATGCATCAAGATCATGGTCAGATTCAATGATCAAGGAATTTGATTTGGAGGTTTGTGTATTTTGGTTAGTTGAATACATCTCAATCTTATTCCCAACCCTCAACTGAGCAAGATTTGAGCCACTTAAGTTCCTGCTGGACATTGTGTCATTAAAGCTGAGATAATCCCAATATGTGCTATTAGCCAATGTTGTACTGAGGGATGCATTATTCAAAATCAGGTCGTTACATTTTATATTACCATTTACATCCAATCTTTCAGTGGGATTGTTGTTGTATATCCCAATGTTATTTGATTCGTTGATCAAAAGTGTTGATAGACCGTTATTATCATATGTGTAACCATACACATAGAAGCGAGTGATCGTAGGATAAATAAATTGAGGAGATGACTGAGTACTTCCGGAGATCTTGAGGATCATGAACTTGAAATATTTGTACGATTTTGTGACTGTAGCAAGCGTGATAGTTCTTGTAACAACAGCTCGTACAATAGTCGGATCATCTTGTATATGCAGTATTTTCCATGTAGTACCATCTACTGATGCAAGCAACCGAAAGTTCTGAACATAATCTTCTTTTACACTATTCCTGAAGACGAATGATGTCGGGTAAATTGCATTTGGCAACTGAAGAGTGACGTCTATACCTTCAAAAACCTGATCATTCAAATACCCCTCGATTTTATATGACCTCTTGAAAAGCGAATTTGCAAATGTACCAATGACAGACCAAAAACCACCTTCAATATTAGGACGGAAACCGGTAGTGTCATCATCATCAGCAATTCTATAAGCCTCGTATGGAGTACCAGTGGTGGTATGTGATGACGAGGCAACATAGGTACCATTGCCGTAGTATAAACCAGAAAACACCGTTGAAGCCGATGTCAAAGCAGATGGTGGGTACCGTAACATCGGTGTCCTCGCATTTTTATTGCCAATATAATTGATTGAATCGGGTGTTAAACTCAGAGCGGTATCTCTAACTGTGACATCCTCTGTTCCAAATATCAAGAGTGTATCTATAATGAGATACAGACCTGATGCGGGATGTGTCTCCAAGAAATTGAACCTGTACATTTTATATGGTTGTTGTGATTGAATGGTCATTGTAGGTGGTGTTAAAGATGTAGTGTTGGCAAGACTTGATTCCTCTTTCAATAATGTCCAGGAAGAACCATCCTCAGAACCCTCTATGAAGTATGCCTTTAATCTACGAGTTGATTCAGATCCATACACCAACGAAAAGCGTGATAATCGTATAGACACAGGAAACTCAATTTCAAAAGATACGGGATAATCTGCAAATCCGGTTTGTGTGTCATACGTCCCAAGATAACTTAAACCCTCTCCAAACATCCGCCAGACCTCAGATACAGGTGTATTCGGATGCAGCTGACGGATCTTATACACACCACTTCCATACGTCCAATCAATCGGATATGTGTATTCATTGTTTGTTATTGGTACGTCTTGGAAGATAGCCGCCGGTGGATACCTTCTTTCATCTGATTGTATGATGTATGGAGCCCCTAATAACTTAAAGTTAAAAGGTGTTAGGATGTTACTTGATTCAACTTGAAACATGGTATTCAAGTGGTTGCTCAGTGTGTATGCAACATTACTTGTAAGATATGAAACATTACTTGTAAGATAAGAAACATTACTGGTCAGATATGTAACATTACTGGTGAGGTTTGCCACATTACTTGTTAGATATGCCACATTTGAGGATGGATTCAGACGATTGTATATAGTATTTGAAAAAGTAGGGAAATTGTTTGATGACCAGTAGGCTGTATTTGAGGATGGATTGAGACGATTGTATATGGTATTGGAGAAGGTAGGGAAATTGTTTGATGACCAATATGCAGTATTAGATGATGGATTCACACGATTGTATATGGTATTCGAGAAGGTAGGGAAATTGTTTGAAGACCAATATGCAGTATTAGATGATGGATTCAGACGATTATATATGGTATTTGAGAAAGTGGGGAAATTGTTTGAGGACCAATATGCAGTATTTGAGGATGGATTTAAAACTGTGAATAAAGTATTTGAAAAAGATGGAAAATTATTTGAGCTAAAAAAGGCTGCATTCGAGGATGGATTTACACTGTTGTATATGGTATTTGAGAATGTAGGGAAGTAATTTGAGGACCAATATGCAGTATTTGAGGATGGATTCAGACGATTATATATGGTATTTGAAAAGGCGAAATAATTGTTCGAAGACCAATATGCAGTATTTGAGGATGGATTTAAAACTGTGAATACAGTATTTGAAAAGGATAAAAAATGGTTTGATGACCAGTATGCAACATTACTCACACCGTATATCAAAGGATATTGAATATTAAATTTCTCATTACTGAGGGATACAACAGCATCAAGTATGTTTCTGTTTTGGATGAACACATTAGAATGTACATACAAGTTATTCGTCAAATTAACGGTTTTAGTAGGCAAATCACTGAAACTTAGATAGTCCTCATATTCGGGTGTTGCAAAATTGTAAAGGTATGAAGTCGACATTATAAATTATTATCATATTAAATTACTTATGATGACACCCGAGACAATATCAGCCTTAGTTCTCGGCATAACGGCAATTATAGGTAGTGTTGCCGTGTGTTTGAGACGAATACACCTTAGACACCTAAAGATGAAGACGTGTTGCACAGATCTCAGTATAGATATGGGGAGTAGTCCAAGAGAATCTATGGAGCTGCAGGAGATCACCATAGAAAAGAATTTTCCTCAAGATAATGTAAAGGGTAATGCCGACGACAAAAATAACCCAGGACATCAGAGGCAACCGTAATAGACAAGAGATCAACATCATCATTGACAGTTTGCGCAAACGCAAGAGATCAAAACCAAAACCTAAACCTGAACCTGAACAACCACAAGAGCTTCAACCACTTACCATGGAAGATCTTGCGAGTAGTGTTAAACCTGTCATGTATCCACCAACTAATGTAATTACAGTTAATCCGTATAACATGCCTCAACCAACGATGTTTGACCTTGCAAAACAACAGAAACTAAACACGATGCTAAATAACTACGATGACATGAAACAAAATATTGCGGATCTGCGGGTTAATATGCAACATGTAATAAATGCCTATATTGCTCGTGGTGACACGAAGGCAGCCTCAGAAGTACAATCAAAGTTGGACGCGATGGAGTCGATGTCTGTGCCTTCAGAAGCATCATTTGATCAACCTCAAATGGTTGACAATGCTATGTTTGGCGAGCAACCTACCCCTACCCCTGAAGAACCTAATGCGGAACCTAATCCAGAATACCAACAACAATTGGAACAAATGTTCACACCAGTAAATAATGAAGATCAGTATCAGTATGGAACATATAAACCGCCGGAAGAAACACCAATCCCAGATGATCTTGGAGGTAGAACGTTTTGGAGCCGTTTAACACCTCGGGAATTAAGATATGCACAACCAACAGAACCAGGAGAGGGACCATCAAATGTTCCAGCTACACCATTGCAATTGGAAGAGCCTGAGCCTGAGGTTCAGTTAGATGATGAGGAAAATCAAATAATTGATTCAGTAAAAGATGACATACAAGCCTCTCAATCCCCATATGATAGCATGATGCCAAACTGGTACAACAAAGAATTGGAAGGATTTGTTAATAAGTACAATGCAACAAAAAGTCAAAAAGAAAGACAACTCATCAAAACACAATTACAAGTCTTGGCACGTAGCTATATCAATGAATTCATAGTTGAACCAAGGCGACAACAAGCCCAAGCACAACGGATTGAAAGGCAATTTGAACCTGGCAAACATTTTTCTAAACAGGTTGCTATGCTGAAAAAACTATTTAGTTAATATGACTTTCCGATAGTATTCACTGAAATATTTTATTTTGATAGAGTATAAAACAAGATGTCTTCCTTTTCTGGGTATCCAGCATCTCTCAGGTATGTCTTTTCCCGCCTTGCGGGATATGCTCGCAATCGCAGCCGCATGCCTGTAACGAGTCCAGTCGAAGCTACCCATGGTGATACTATCGTGTATGAAATTGGCCCAAATCAACTCGTGGATTTATCTACGATTACATTCGGGTTTAATTGCACTACAACGGCGGACGGCGGTACAAACAGTCATGTGCCACCATCAAACACGAACTGTCTTGTGGAAAATTTGATGATAGAAGTGAACGGCATTCCTGTGCAAAATACAGCAAATTACCATCATGTGTATGACCTATATGCCAAGTACCACCAAGGAAATGATGCGGAAAACAAGGGAAAGATTGGTGATTGGGTTAGTGTGTATAAAAATCAAAACTCCGTTGTTCTCACAAATGTACCTTTAGTTATTCGTAACATGTTAGGATTTTTTGCATCGGGCAAATGTATTGATACCGGCCTCACCGGACCAATTCGTGTCAGTATGAGGGTTGCCGATAGCAAAGCAATGATCACAAAGGGTTCCCCAACGTCTACCACTTTCAAAATGACCAACATGTATATTTCGTATGACACTATTTCTATTTCGGATGGAATTTACAACGAAATGATGCAAGCTCGTTTGGCATCGGGCGGAATGATCAGCATCCCCTTTACAAATTTTACCACCTATATGGGGTCTTTAACCAATGTTGATAATGCCGTAAATCGAATCGGCGTTAACTGTCAATCACTCGACTATATACTGCACACGGTCATTCCAGAAGCATACAACGGGTCTACCTCGAGAGTTTATGATGCTGAAACTGAAACCTCTGCATTCTTCAACAAAGGGCATTTAGATATCTATGGTAGCCAAGTACAGGTCGGGAGTGTTTTCCTTCCAAATTACCGCCAGCAAAATGCATTAGAAATCTTCTGTCACACAACGGACTCATTGAACCTTACCGGTGATCTACTTGGAGGCTTCGCATCTGCATTCTACCCCACTGTTGGTGCTGCGGCTCTAACATCAAAATCCCTCACTGAAATATATACTGAGAAATACTTCTTGCATGCTATCCGATTATGTCATGGCAATGATTTTGAATATGGAAGCAGGCTCATCTCAGGGCTCGATTGTAGGGGGTCGAGCGTGCAAGTATCCGCAACCACATACAGTACATCCGCTGGCAACGTTTACCCGTTCACTATCATCCTTTCAACAGCCCAACTGAACATAGCTGCACATCGTCAACTGCAATTCGTAGCTTAAATTTTTTTATTCGATAACAAAAATGGCATTCATTGGTAAAACCGATAACTACCATCTACCATACCTAAATCCAGATGAGATGTCTCCATATATGTACAACAAAGCAAGTGATGTAATAACACACATGAATGATATTCAAAGCACTGGTCTTGTACCTAACCAATCATACATTTCACCAATTTCTCAGCCACCGCAATTGAAAATTGGAGCAACAAAGGTAAACCAAATATATCCCGAGGGATCATTTGGACAATCATTCTTAAAGCCATTCTTGACATCCTCAAGCGATGCACCCGTTGTACCTGCCTATACAACCTTCAGGCGGGAAAGTTACAATACATACTATTAATTTCTACAAAGGTCTATTGATTTCTATTTTTTTCTATGCGTATTGTAAATAATGAGTAACAATACTGAAACCAAAGCTAAGCGCCAATTGAGTCAAGAACAACTTGAAAGGTTAAAAGTTGCAAGGGAAAAAGCATTGGCAGTAAGACAAGAGAAGGCAAACAAAATAAATGAGATAAAACGCCTTGAGAAGGAGGCAAAGGAGAAGGAGCTCAATGATAAATTGGCTGAGATGAAAAGCAAGGTTGAGCAGCCGGCCCTTCAAGTAGAAGAGAAGGTAATTGTTCCAACACCAAAACCAAGGCACAGCCGCCCCTCTGGGTCAAAACCCAAGAAGAAGGCCGATGAGGTTATCAAGCAGATTGTTGAGGAGGATAGCTCTGAATCAAGTGGGAGTGAAAGTGATGATGATGATGATGTCACTGAACCAGTGAAGGCATTGTACAAGAACAAGTATAAACAAAAGTACAAAAATAAATATCAGGCAAAGTCTATCTCAACCCTCACAAAAGGTGTTGCTGTACAAAGCATTCGCAAAAAGGTTGATGATGAGATTGCACGAATTGCACAATTAAATCTGTTCGGATATTAGTAAGGGATTATATACACATGGATGATGATAAAGAAACACACAACTCCAATATTAATTATAGGCTTGAGCATATACCTTCACTTGAGATTTCTAAGCCCAAAAAGAAGGCATTTCTGTCGAATCAAAACCCAAACCTCCCAAAACTACACACATTGTGTATAGCAGCAGCAAGAAGAGGAGGTGGAAAAACAACAGCCGTCACAAATCTCATTCGGTTTTACAAGAAATCAGACATGTGTGATAGGTGTTTCATAATCAGTCCGACCGCTGTATCAAACAAGGAGTTCTACCATGACTTAGTGAATGACGAAAGTGATATATACACGGAGATGGATAACTCAGTCATAAAGCATGTCATAGATCAAATCGAGGAAGAGGCAAAAGAATACAAGGAATATATAAGAATAAAAGAGTTGTTCGATGTTTGGAAGAAGTTTGAAAATGGTAAGTTGGATATCTCAAAGATTGACCCACAGGACTTATTTGACTTTGACATGTTCAATATATGGGAGTATGATGAGCCACCAAAGCCAAAATACAAAAATGAAAAGCCAATAATACATGTCCTCATAGATGATTGCATGGGTAGCCAAATAATGAGACCTAATAGCCCACTTGTTAATCTGTGCATTCGGCACAGGCACGTTGGTGATGGATTAGGGTGTTCTATTTACATTCTAACGCAATCATACGTAGCCCATGGTAGTGTTCCAAGACCAATTCGTGAGAATGCAATTCTTTTAATGTTATGGGGGGTTCGTGATGAAAAACTAAGGGAGCAAATTGCAGAAGAAGCGTGTGGTATACAATTCACTAAGGAGCAATTTTTGAAGGCATATGATGTTTGTACAAAAGATAATCAACATGGATTTTTATTGGTAGATTATACAAACGATAAAAAGAAATACTTAAGGAAGGGGTTCAACGACTACATCATTTTTGAGGCACAGCCGCCTTAAAAGTCGAGTGATTTTTTCTGTGCTTCTATATTAATAAGAATGCCCAACAGACAAGAAATGCATGCAGCCATTAAATCCGATTATCCTCAAATATTCGATGACATGATCGATCTTGTGTTAGATCTCTATGAGAAGAACCCAACATATATTGAAGACCTCATCAAACAAGAAAAAAAGAAAAACAAACGGGTTCCTCAACCGAAGCGTCAATTAAACCTTGAAGAATTCGAGAAGCTGCATGCAGCCGCCCCTAAACCCGAGCAACAGCATGAGAGTCCGTTGGTTTCTGAAATAGTGTAATACCAAGGAAAAAGGAAGTTCCTGCTTGGGCATCAGTGCATTGTGCACCATTTGTTGCAAGGAGGAACCTGAATGACCATGTACTCATTCCAACAAGTGTTTGTGGATCTATTTCGATTGATGATAGCATGTTATTTGAAGGGTTGAGGGTTGTTGTTGCAGTGTTGGTATTATTGCCTGGATGAAGAACAATACACCGTGCAAAGTTAGGATTAGTTGCCATGTTATTCGGTGAAATTGGCATCTCATTCCATATCATAGCGACCGGAACCCCGCCCGAGTTAGCACCTGCATTCATAAATCTATCAACAAAGAAATATACAGGTCGTGACATATCAAATGTGGATCGGACAACATCTAAGAACCTGGTCATGTTGAATGATGGTTGAGATAATGATGTCCCGGTCACACGATCCGCGTAGTGTAACAAAATCCTCACGGTGTTTTCACCATGCAGTTTTTGTTTTGTATCAAGCATTTAATATCAATAAAGATAAAAATGGGCAAAGCAAAAACCATAGTGAAGACACAATACCTGTATGTCAACTCAGATAAGGGTATGAAAAGGGCAGAGGATGCTAACTCAAGAGTAACAATAACAATACCTCAAGGGATATTCCTGTGTGATAATCCAAGGCAGTCCTTTAAGGTCAATGTAGTAGATTTCAACATGACAGCAGATTGGTACTACATAAACGAAACAAATAATAAGTTCTCGCTATTTTACATCATCTATAGCGTTATAAACCCTGGGCAGTATTCGGGAGAACGTGAGTATGAGATTATAATCCCCTATGGCAACTACACATACAAAGCTCTCGCTTCTACAATCCAAAATATCATACAATCGTTTGATCTACCGGGGTCAGAGCAGATTACCGTTCAATGGAGTGCAACAATGAACAAATACGTTTTCAAATTCCCAACCAATGAGTATGAACTTACGTTTAGGTCAGCAGCAGCGGGTAGAGTTCTTGGAATAACTCAAACACAATACGGAACAAAGTACCTGGATGCCAATAACACAATCACAAGTGATGTTGCTTTAAAGTCAGTGTTGAGTGATAACATTACTTTATGGATTGACAACCTCAGCTTGAACAAGGATTTCTTGAGTGTTGAGAACAAAACTGGAAGCGTTGCAGAGCCTTGTACATGTGTGTTGAATATTGTGAACAGGTTTGCACCATTTGATGTGATTGCTTTTGAGAACCCAAGTGATCTATATAGCATACACGTGAATGAAAAGAATATTGAGAGCTTGTCATTCAGTATCCGTGATGAAAATGGACAGCTCATGAAGTATGTATCTGATTGGAGGGCTACAATTCAGATCACAACATTGGAAGAGGATAATACTTATGAAGCTCAAAACACAATGATCCAAAAACTCGATGAGACGACCGAGTATCTTAGATATATGTTCCTCCAAAATAATCTAATCAAATAGTATAAAAACACACACATGGGTCTCCTTGGCTTAATTGGTAAAGGCATTGGAGCTGTTGGAAAAGTTGTACGACGTGTGGGCGAAATTGGCGCAGGTATCGCACAAAGAGTGAAAGACAATGCTATTCCAATTGCGAGCGGTATTGGAAACATTGTTGGTGGAAAAATCGGTGATGTCATAAAAGGTGTTGGTAGTACGGTTGCTAACATTGCAGGCACCGG
>OGWF01000092.1_pt1 | contig 13535 bp, 20 predicted proteins | sample 1575951 | NCBI WGS metagenome assembly OGWF01 (sample SAMN07581523, study PRJEB24739) | freshwater metagenome | place: Singapore | collected 2015-01
AGTTGGACATTTCAGCCATTTTTTACCTCGTCACAGTTCTCATTGCCAGGGGAACACCCGAATACTGACCCTGTTGGTCAGATCGAGTCACAGAAGAAATCGCACGGTCAAACATGACACTCCATGTATTGATCCGAGCATCATTCATTAGCCACGGTTCAGCCTCAATCAGTGCCCCATACAGCAAGGCATCCGGTGTGTTAGCCAAAAACACATTAGATGTATTCGTGCTGCTCAAGAATTCAGGAGCAGCGAAATACAACAGTTTTACCGTGTAAACACCATCAGGATATGGAGCCAACTGGAACTCATTAGCCAGGATCGTGTAATCCAGTGGCTTTCCAGTCTCCCATGTACGGGAATTACGGTTGAACGCTGAAGGGCTTGCGTAATTCAGAGGCTGAACAGGATTGCCAACAACAACAAAATCCCTAACCTCAAGAAAATCATTAGGAAGTTCGACAGTAGCATCACCGGCAGTCGTTGACGTTGTAACAGTCTTGAGCATTTGACGAATACGCAAATCACGGCGCAGTCGTATTTCTGCAAGACGAATGAAGTCAGGGATTTGACTAGTCAAGTCAGATCGTGCCAGATACCCGGCAATCGTTGTCTGCAAATCCAAGTAGCTGGTTATAGCCATTTACACCACTCCTGGGCGAGTCCTGAATGCACGGTTGTCAGGCTGATTAAGCCAATGCCTGAACCGCTTTTCATCAAGTACATGGAATCCGCGCATGATTCCTAATTTGTTCAGATCATCAATAACAGTCAGTGGAATTGATGCAACTTTGTTACCATACAGATCATCTGACCACTTGGCCCGTTCATCGTATGAGTTGAATTCCTTTTTGTTGGCTTCAACGATGCCAGAAACGTCCTGCACAGTCTGAATAATCAGACCGCCTTCACCGTCAGCATGGGCAACAGATTTGCGGAATTCAGGGGTTTTCATGCTTGAAATTCTATCAGCAATGGGGTAAAGAAAAAAGCCCCGACCTTGTGGGCCGAGGCTTCTTTCAGTTTTACCTGATTAGCTCAGGTCAGCGATGATGCCGTGGGCGGCTTCATTCTTGACCTCAAGGGTCAGTTCAGCCAGCAGTTGGGTCATTTCGCTGTCGCCGGTCTTAGCCAGTTCGTTAGTCTGGAAGGGGCGCAGGTAGGCCACAGCGGCCATGTCGGGATCAACCACGAAAGCGGTTTCGTTGCCCGAGTTGGTGCTGTTCATGAAGCGGTTCGGAACAACCGAGATCGTGCCGAAATCGCTCAGGTACACATCAGCAGCGCCGATGATGGTGGTCGGCTCGTTGGAAGGAGCCATGTAACGCTGTGCAGCGATACCAGCGAAAGCCGACACGGTTTGCTTGTGGCCGGGGTTGACCATCAGCACCTTCGGATTGCCGCCAGAAGCGTAAACTTCCTTAACGACAGTCTTCAGGATAGCTTCGTCAAACGTGCGGTTAGTACCGTTGGTACGCTGAGTCGTACCGGATGCACCAGCAGAACCACCCGAACCGAAGTCGCCGTTAGTAGCCAGCCAGCACTGGAGGCCACCCAGGGTGCGGGCGGTGCTAGAGTTACCGTTGGAGGCGGCTTGGTTCGACAGCAGGGTCGTTTCAATGTCGCGCTTGATTTCAGCCGATGCTTTAGCAAGCTGATAAGCCTTTTCAGACTTACGACCAGCCTTATCAACGGCGTCCAGAGTGCCAGAGATTTTGATGGTCTTCTGGAAAATCTGAGTGCGGTTGCCAACACGGGTAGTCGGCGACATGGTGGCATCAGAAGCGGTAGCGCCTTCAACAGCAGCGTTGTTCAGCGTAGCAGCGGCCAGGCTGTCGGTCTGCCACTCGTGCAGAACGGCGGTTGCCTTGGTCTTGCCGATAGACGACATGAACGGGGTGTCGGTGGGAGAGATGTTATAGATAACATCAGACAGGTCTTCACGCTGACCAACAGCGGTGTAGGTTTGGTAGGTTGCCATTTCAAAACTCCAATATCAAAGGAATCGTTCCAAAAGCGCAGCAGCATCTTTGACTTTACCAGTCTGTTTCAGCCGTTGCGACAACTGTTTATCCTGCTGAGACTTCGTAGGCGGCACTGAAGTTCCAGATTTAAGCATCTTAGGAGCCTGTGAAACCTTCTTCTGGATTTCAGGTTTCGACTTCTGAAGTTGCTCAAACTTCATTGCTTTATACAAAGCTACAACAGCGCGATGGTCATAAACTGAACCAAGTTCCTCATCTGACCAGCCTTGAGATTTTGCGTATTCGCGGATTTGTTTGCGAACCTCATCACCTTTTGGCGTGGACAATTCAGGAATCGCCGCACTCAGCTTTTGGGCTTCGGACTTGAGATGGTTTTGCAGTGACTGCTGTTGCTCGGCTTGTTGCTGTTGGGCAATGCGTTGCTGTTCAGCGCGTACAACTGCAAGTTGTTTCTCGCGTTCGGTGCGTTCTGCGACCTTCACGGCATAACCAATCGGGTCGGATTCCTTGAGGGCTTCTAGGTTTTCTCCCTGATCCTGCTGACTCAAAAATTGATTGAGTGCTTGCAGTTTCTGGGCGTATGCCTGTCGCTCTTGTTTCACTTGCTCAAGGTGAACTCGCTCGGCTTCAATCGCCTTACGCTGTTCAGCAAGAGCCTGAGACTTCTTCGTGTAATCTGCGGTTCGCTGGTATCCATTGATGAGTTCATCAATATCTACCTCGATTTCCTCACCGTCTACCTTGGCCTTATATCGAGGCTTTGGCTGTTCCTCTACTTCTTCTTCAGCGTATTCGGCTTCAGTTTCAGTAGATTCTTCTACGGCTTCCTCAGTCGCCTGGATTTCCTCCGGTTGGCCTTGTTCGGCTCCATCGTCACCCATCAAACCAAGAAACGCAGAGGCGGCTTGATTCACGTTCAGGCTTTCACTCCCTTGCGGGTTGGTGTTTTCCATGTGTCATCTCAAAAATCACTGGAACCGCCAGCACGGGTGAGTTTCCTCACAGAATCTTGAATCTCTTTTCCCGGATTTGCTTTTCGGCTGCGATGCCTTGCAAGTGTCCGACAATGAGATCAATCGTTTTGATGTGCTTGTAAGCGTCTTCCCTTACATCCACATCCAACGGACTTGAACTAATTATTACACCAATTTGCTGTTTTTTCAAATCATCAATGACTTTCTTGAAAAAGTCATCATTCAGCAAATTCTCAGCCCACTGAGCCTGGGTTAACTTGTCCATACTGTCCTTGTATTCCAGAAATAATGTCGCCAATGGTAAGCCTTGGGCCTTGATTGCCTTGCAAAGCATTTATCAAATCAGCGTAAGACATATTCATTTGTTGCGGCTGAACAACTGGAACCTGGGCTACAGGCTGGTTAATGAACTTCTCCCATTGAGTGCCTCGCAGTAATTCGCGTGTACCAAAGTCAATTGGTGTCAATCCAGGCCATGCGGAACCGCTAGGTACTGTCGGCGTCCTCCAATCAGACGGGATATCAACAATATCAAATCCATTATCTCCAGATGTTGCAGAATCAATCAATCCAACAACACCGCCAACAGTTCCAATCGTGTCAATAATATCTTTAACTGTTACGTCTTTTTTATCGTCTATACGATCATCAACTGTTACGTCTTTTTTATCGTCTATACGATCATCAACAACTTCAATCGTGTCAATAATATCTTTAACTATTACGTCTTTTTTATCGTCTATACGATCATCAACAACTTCAATATTTTCACCTGCTCCTGGCAAATCTTCTATTGAAGACGTTACTGAAGATTGTACAATTTCGCCTCCCAACAAGCCTCCAATACCACCGCTGACCACGCTTGCATCTGTAGGTCTGTCAGATACGATTTCAATTTTTTGATCTGCCGTAGTTGATTGTTGCGTTTGAGTAGTCGCTGCACCACTCAAAAGACCGCCTGTAGCTCCACCAACAATAGCTGGAATATTAACAGCAGCAGTGTCTGTAATCACCATGTTAGTTGGTGTTTCAACAGTGCTGGGAACGCTTGTTCTTGTTGTCGGTGCTGTAACAGCCGCTAGGCCTTTATCAATAAGTTCAGAGCTATAACCAGACAACTCCAAAACATCTGCGATTTGGCTTGTTGACAATCCTTGTTGCTGAAGATTTGAAACATCAGCCAAAACATCAGCACGGTCTGCAATGGTTGCCGTTTCTGTCGGGCCAAACAGACTGGATGCACCGTAAGCAGCACCGCCAGCCAACAGAGCATTCTTCAAAGCGTCTTCAACGGAGCCTCCGGTTACAAGCGTACCGCCACCGCCAATTGCAGCGCCTGTAAGACCCTGAACAGCAGCGTTTGACAATGTAGGTGCAGCAGCACCAATTACGCTGGAAAGCCACGGCGCACCGACCACCGACCCGAACATTACGGCTGCGTTTAAGAAATCCTTTGCATTGTCTCCAGTGTTAATAGCAAATGGAGTGCCTGTTGCATTCCCATATGCGTCATACGTTTGATAGTAAGTTAGTGGGCCTTCTTTAGCGACTTCTTCATATATTTGGTAATCATCACCACGCTCGGCCATAGTCCCTCTTCGTTGACTAGGCAGTGTGTATTGGCTCTCAGCTACACGAGGATCAAAGGTGCTTTTAAGTTCTTGACGCTGTGCTGCTGCTTTGCGCTGCTCAACCATTGGAACGCTTAGACCAGTGACACGGGCAAGCTGTGCAGAACTAACCCCATACTGATCCATCGCAGAAGCGATTTGTGCGTCAGTAGCAAACGGGTTAGCCGCCAACCATGCTGAGACTTCTTGATCTGATACAGCCATATATCACCCCGGAATTTCTACGTTACCACTGATACCAGCACCAATCTTCATCGCTTTCAATTGGGCCTCTGCTTGGAATTCCTCTTGCTTCAATGCCATCTCAGCACGGAATTTCTCCATCTCAAGTTGCATCTTCGCCATTTCCTTTTCGCGCATCAACTGCAACTCAAGGGCGGCTTTCTCACGCTGTAGCTGCATCTCAGCTTGCATCTTGGCTTGTTGCGCTTGAATGTCTGCCTGAGTCTTAGCCATGATAGCTTGGACTTCTGGCGGCATTTGAGGTTGTTGCGGAGGAGGATTAGACAAAGCCTGGTCAATCTCAGGCGTGATCGGCTTGAAGAATTCAGCAGAATCCTTGAATCCAGATGCCTCGACAAACCGACCCAGTGTGTTTCGATACTGACCGAACGAAACCAAAGGATTCGCAGGGCCAAGCTGACCAAGAATCTGCTCTTGTTTGGCAAGCACCATCTGAAGCATTGCCATTTGCTGGTCACGGTTACCAGTACCCAGACCAACACTGACAGAAATGTCGTATTTGCTGGCCCATGCGCGAGGGTCAATCGTTACATAGTCGCCACGCAAACGAATGATTCTGGGCTTGTTCTGATACTTCGTGACAAGGTGAAGGATACCCTCGAAAAGTTCCTTAACGCCTGATTCAGCAAAGATACGGGCAATCAGTTCAATCTTGCCTGCACCGGCTTGCTGCATTGCTGCCACGGCTGCGGCTGTCACGTTTTGCAGAATGTTCGGGTCAAGACCTTGCGATGCCTCAGTCACACCAGTGCGCTTTTGCTGGACAGAATCCAGATACTGAAGCATCGGGAACGACTGACCAGCGGTTGATTGCACGGTCAACTGCTGAACAGCGCCTTGTGTCTTGGTGCGGATAATCCCACCAGCCGTAGAGGTCAGAACGTCATCAAGATTAACCTGGCCTTCAACAACAGCTAACTTCGCGTCGTTCGTCAGATACAGGTTGTCCAGCATCTGCCGGGTAATCGTCGTTTTGATTAGCTGGAGATCAATAGTCCTGTCAGCAAGAGAATTGCCAAAGAACTTATGCGGAATCGGAAGCGGACAGATTGAGTAGAACGGAATGTAATCCGTTTCCTCATTGCTCAGAATCTCATTGCCAGCGTAGAAAACCTGACGCAGTTCAGCGATCCCGTCATCGTCCTCGTCGTGGTAGATATAGCACTCAAACACCTCGACTTCCTGAAGGGCGAATTCTTCAGATTGGGTGTCGTAAGGCTGCTCACCACGGGCGTAACGTGCGACACGCTCAGGAGTGTAGGCCAGAGAATCACCAGAAGGAAGCGAATCAACCTGGTCACGGTCAAACCCCATTGCAATCAGGTCGCTTCGTGTGATCTGGCGACGATGAGCAACGAACGGGGTTTTCTTGGTTGTCAGACCCTTCTTGGAAATCAGGAATTCCTCTGGGGCTACGTTCTCAACAACAACTTTCCCTGACTTCAGCTTCTTCTTGATGGTCACATTGTGCAGATTGAACATCGGCACTTCACCACCAGCAAGAATGATCTGTTCTTCCATCACAGGATCAACAGCAGACCTTGAGGTGGTTTCCTGCTCTACAACCTCAATGCTGTCATCCTGAAGCATAAGGGCTAACTCATCGTCAGTCAGCCCTTGGTAGGTTTCTTTGGTAACGTCCTCTTTATCTTCCCAGTAGGCTTTAACGATACCGTTCTTTTGCAGCAGAGCATCCTTGAACCAATCGTGCATGATGATAACGCCGGGGTTATCCTTCATGAAGATGTAGTTCAGGTAATCAGTAGCCTGTTTAGCGCCTTCCTCATCACCAGGAGATACGGGATCAGCCATGCAAAGCTGATCGGATGCCGTGAAGATTCTAAGCAGCGCAGGCAAAGCACCATCAATCGCCTCTGCCACCTCGCCAGTAACAATCTGGCTTTTGCCCTCTACCTCGTTGCCGTATGGCTGTCGGAGATAGGCTTGCAGTGCCAGTTTTCGTTCTTCAACGGTTTCGCTTTCGATATATCCGATTGAATCATCAATAGCGGCTTGGACTGCTGCTTTCAGGCTTATTTGGCTCATCTTTTACCCTTGGAGGTCGCCCAATACGGGGCTTTCCGTCTAATTGTAGCCCTTTTACCAGATTTTCCAATGCCTGAACACGGGCTTCAAGTTCAGCGATTCTTTTGGCCTGATTCTGGCCCTGTGGTACTAGAAACATGAATTCCCCTTACACCACCCACTTTGGCGGCTTGTTGATTGATTTGTTCCACGTCGAAACATTCTCATCCAGACCCACTGCCACATATCGAAATGCGTCAGCAGCGTGGGAATGCTGGTCGTGGAGTGGCTTGTTAGAGAACATCTTGGTATTCGGGTCAACGTCATACCTGTAATGTCTCAAATTCTGCATACCATCAGCGCAGTTTGTCTCATGGATATAACAGCGGTTTAGCAGCGTCCTGGCAGCGTTAATCCCATCAGCAATAGACAGTTTCGGCGTAATCCTGATTGGTTTACCCATGCTCTCAAGAATATCTTTGACCGATTTACCAGTCATATTCTTATTCTCAGCATCGTGCGGCAACCACCAGTCCTTATAGACATATCCTTTGTTTTCTAGGACATGAACATAATGGTCGATGGTTTTCTGACAGTTTTGGTAGAAATCAACAATCCTTACCTCACCACCTGGGATATATTGGACAAACCATATTGAGGTCATATCTGCCCACCCCAAATCCCAAAAGGTTTGAACGGGTATATTGGTGTCAATCAGGAAATCCCTGACCCTGTTTTCTTCCTGAGCCTTACGCAGTTCATTGGCGTAAACAGCACCTTCAAGCATCTGACGGGTATGACCTTCCCAGACGTTCAGATAAGAATCAGGGTCTTTTTCCTTGAGTTGCTCCAGTTCGTCTTTAAGGACTTCAGGAAACCACGGATTATCGTTCCAGTTAACTTTCCTGACGATGGCGTTATTCGGCGGGTTGACCACGAACCGCTTGTAAGTCTCGTCTGTGTCTAGGTCAGGGTTGAACGTCACCCAGATTTCCGAGCCGGGCTTACGGATTGTTGGGATCAGTGTCTCCCATGAGGTTTTAGATACCGCTTGACCTTCTTCCACCCAACAGATATCCACACCCTCAAAAGACTTGATGGAGGTGACGTTATGTTTCAAACCGACAAAAGAGAACTCAGAGCCGTTCTTCCCGTAGATAGCTGTTCTCTGTACGTCAAAGAAAGCCTCCAGCCCCATAGACTTGATCTGGTCAGCCAGCAAAGCAATCACGGAATCAGAAATGGAATTCTGGAGTTCCCGCGCACATAAAACCCTAATAGGGTTTTGCACTGCCTTAGCGATCAATGCCCGAGCCACACCCCAAGACTTACCCGAGCCACGACCCCCATAAAGAATCTTGTACCGAGAAGGCTGAAACAGGAAATCTAGCTTTTCGGGGAAGTCTAGTTCAAGCTCCATCAGGACGAACCAGCTTGATTGCGATCTCAGAGACTTCAATCGGGCCACCATTCAACCCGGTATGCTCAACAGTGTTTGTCTCCCTCCACCGCGCCCTGGTCTTAAGCCAGAAGATAGCCGCTGCCGTGTTCCCCTTCTTTGCCTGCTGGAACAAGGTTTGCCCTATGCTGGCGTTAGCGTCAATCCTTCCAGCCTCTAGATCAGACTTGTAATACTTAACCAAGGTATCAGAACTGATCTCCAGCTTTGTTGCAATGTCCTCGTAAGGAATACCAACCGCAGCCAAGGTCTTACAAATCTTCCTGTTCTCTTCAGTTGGGTTATGTTTACTTCCTTGCATTTTATATCTCCGAAACAAGTTCGTTAGTAGTCGCTAACGATGGAGCGTCCGGGTGGGTGCTGCCCCCCCGCAATTCCGGTGGCCCGGCTTCTGCCTGCTTCGGACGCTTAGGATATGGTTTGGAAAGATGTGCTATCTTACTCCTCATCTCATCATCTAGCGGCATTAGGTAACGGTGCTTTCCTGCAACTGGAACAGAAATGCATTCGCTTCTTTTGAATGCCTTTGTAACTTTACCAAATTGCTTCACATATCCGGATTCAGCAACTTGCCTGCTAAGATATTTTTTCCCATCTGGACCGATATAATCAAATTTTTCTGCTGATTTACCCGAATAAATCCATCCACCAGCCTGATAAATGCCGCCGTGATGTCCCTGGTTTTGATCTGCGAAACTTATAACCAAACGAAGGCCAGGGCTGTTTTTTTTCAAAAACTTTATTGAAATAGCAATAATTCTTGAAACACTTGTTTTGTGTTTTGTAAGAGCAACTCTTGTTAGCTCACAACATTCTGTTTGACCCAATTTGTAGGCTGCACCTAACATTGGGCTTGCACCTCTTGAGAATAAAACAACGCCAATAAATTTTGATTCTTCCCAAACACCAATTTTTACGATTGGCGGCATCGGTATAGCCTTTGAATAGTGCCAATTCAAACAGGCATACTTAGCTGCCTCATGACTGGCCCAATCAATCTTAAGTTTAGGCTTGTCTTGCATCGAATTCTTTCCCACAATGAGGACAAGCAATCCACTTTGGATCAAGCTGATCTAACTTTCCTTGTTCTTCTTCTGTCGCTGGATCAAAGTCAACTGGTTGTAGTGCATTAATCTCATCAATCGTAAAACCAGTTAGGGAAAGGTCAATGTCCATGCCTTCCAGGTCACGCAGCTCATTGACGAGCATTTCGGTATCCCAACCAGCGTTTAGGGCGAGTTTGTTGTCGGCGATGACGTAAGCCCGTTTCTGAGCCTCAGACAGCCCTGTTAGCTCTATAACGGGGATTTGGGTGTGGCCTAGCTTTCTGGCCGCTGCTAGTCTGCCGTGACCAGCAATGATGCCGTTTTCCTCATCAATCAGGATTGGGTTTGTCCAGCCAAATTCCTTGATTGAGGCGGCAATTTGTGCAACTTGCTCCTCGGAGTGGGTTCTGGAGTTTCGCGCATACGGGATGATTTCACCGATATTTCGCCATTCAAGTTTTCTGTCCATGATTTTTGAATCCCTTTCGGGTTGTTCAATGTTAATGCAGACTTACGTCTGCGGATTGGTTACTGGCCTAGCAACGAACGGAAATAAGCGTCTGCTTTCTTTCTTTGCTCTTCGTCTGCCAGCAGAGACAATGGTAACACGCCAGCAAGCAAATCGTTTTCATCTATTCTTGCAGGATCGAATGCTGCAAATCTTGATCTTGCCTGATTAGCGTCCAATATCATCTCATAATCTGGAACATTCGTTCTTGATCTGGCTTTTTCTGCATTTTTAACCAAAATAGGCATCACATTGCCATTTGGCGTTAATTTCATCATTGCATCAAGCATTGCAGGGTCATCAGCAAATTGGCTTAAATATCCAGCGTATTGATTTGCTATGTCTGGATTTTCTGAAACAAAATTTCTTTGTTTACCTGCAATTTCATCAGCAGTCGTACCCCTATAAGCTGGAGTATCAAAGCCCATTGCCTTAGCGCGATCCATTGGCGTGTTATCTGGAGGAAGTCCAAGACCACCTTCTTTAATGGGCTTTGCAGCGTTTTTCTGGGCAATTCTTAGTGCTTCAGCCCTTGGAGCGATCATTCCAACAGGGTTATATGCCTCAGCCAGCAAACCAGCCAGTTGCCTAGATGCTGGCCCATAGTTCACGCCTTCCCTGGCAGCAGCGGAGGTCATCTCGTTAAGGACTCGCGCTCTGTCGTTCAGGTTGCCAACAATCTGTTGGGCACTCAGAACAGGATTGCCAAGCAAGTCGGTCAGCTTACGCCGAGCCACGTTTCCTGCGCTAAATACTTGACCGAGTAGACCTGCCATGATCTCACCACTTCACTTTTGAGGCCCACCATGCAGCAGACATCTTTCCCTTGGCGATGTTCTCTGCATGACGGGCCTTGAATGCCTCACGGCGCTTTTTGTCAGCCTCTGATTCACCCTCCCGCTTTGGAGAGCCGCTTACGCCTTGCTGACCAAAACGAATCAGCTTTACCTCATCTCCAGACTTTGCCAAAACAGCATGGCTTTTGGTCGGATGGCTAGGCGTCCGCTTGGGCTGGTTGTAACCAGAGAATGATTCTTTGCCGCGCTTAATCATTTTTTCTTCTTGACTTTGCCAGCCTCTGACATAGCAATCGCAACCGCTTGGTCTCGGCTCTTGACCTTTTGACCAGAGGACGATTTCAGCTTGCCCTCTTTGTATTCGCCCATAACCTTGCCGATTTTCTTGGCCGCTTCGGAAAGTTTCATTTCTTGCCTTTCGGTTTGGAAAACTTGTAGGCCATAGACTGCCAACCCTTAGATTCTGCCTGCTTTCTGGCCTGTTCAGCAAGTTTTTTAGCTTGCTTGACGTTTACTGGAGTCTGGTTTGTGGTTCCCATCAGTCTTCTCCATTTTCGTAACCATCTTCCTCGTCTTCAGGCTGTTCGCCTTTTTCCCAGGCTTGACAAGTACGAAGATTATGGCAAATGAAATCAAACTTCATACACCAGCCACGTCCACCACCATCACGGTCATAAGCATCTTCAGGGATTGACTCCATCTTTGCAAGCATGTCAGGACTGTCGTTGAAGTATTCGCAGTTAGCACAAAGATTTCGCCTTGCCTGATCTGGAGCAATGCGCCATACAGTTGCCATTTGTCGCCAGTAATCCGTATTTGGCTGCTGCGTCTTTTCCGGGCCAAGCATCCAATTTTTGATTACATGGTCACGATTTTTGACGTTTTCTTCAGCACTCATTGAGTCTTCACTCCCTGGTGCTTCAATTTTGATCTCAATCGATGGCGCGAGCAGTCCTTGCATGATTTTTCCTTTAAATCAAGATTGTTGGTAGCAATTGCTGGAATATTTCACCAACAGCACACGGGCCACAAGAGCCACCAACACGGCTGGGGACTGTTCCGGGCCTCCGGGAACCCCCAGAGGACAATCCCCATGCGTGATGGTACAGATTAACTGTACCTGGATTTTAATCAATCCGTCTTGCTTTGCCTAGAACAATCTGTTTATTCACATATTCACACATTCGTTCTAATTCTTTGACTGTACTTTTTTCTAGCTGTAGATCATGAACATCCATTGCCAACGTGACAATCTTCAGCTCTTCTCCAGTGAACAAGAATTTACCTTTCTCAAGACCACGCCTTGCCATTGTCAAAAGAGCATCTTGAGCCTGGTTGATTTCTGGTATCCAGTCCTGTCCCTTCCCGTGAACAGCATAAGCCTCTGCCATGTTCAGCGCGTTGATTAGGAAGTCAATCTGATCTTTGTTTCCTCTGCCTTGTATTATCTCGGTCATTGCTGAATGATTCTTTGCCTTCAAAACAATCAAAGCATCACCAGCATTTGAAATAGGCTTTAATCCCGAGATAACCCAATTTACTGCATCAATTCTTATGCCTTTTGGCTTGTAACTACTTCTTTTTCTCATGTCAACAAAATAAACAAATGAATTACTGAAAACCAGAATATTGAAAGCAATAATCCAATGATTATGTAAATCTGCTTCACTGATAAATCTTTTCTATTTGGGCAATTTCTTCCTTGATTGCAGTTTTGGTTGCAGCAGGTCATGTGTTGCTCCTTGCGCGGATGGCTTCTTCAAAATCAGCTTGAGTTTTGAACCATTGGTCACAGCTAATTTGCAATATGGCCTCACGCTCATCAGCCACCCCATCGGCATATCCCATCTTGTAATCAAGTGCGTCTTTGATTGTGGCCTCAGCGACAAGCTCGGCAAACCGATAGCGGGTGAACTGGTCTCCATCTTCAATAGATAGCCTCATGGCCTTGTTCCACAAGATGTCGATTTCTTCTTTGGTCATGCGTTCTTCTCCTTGAGTTTGGCTTCGATGGCATCCAAGGCATAAACCCAGTCTTGTCCAATCAAACGATTGATGATGCTCATGCGCTCATCTCTTGTCAGCCCCACCCACGGCTTGCTTTCCGGCTCGTGCGAAGACTCATACTCCATTAACCGAGTACCTTGACTGGAGCACAAGGCAGACAACTTCTTGTAGTCGTTCATTAGCGCGTCAAAGTGGTTTTGTAAGTCTTTGTTAGCCGCCAGCAGTGCTGTCTGCTCTGCCAGTGCTTCTTTGATTGCGACGATGGCTTTGATTCCACTGCTTCTTGTTTCCCCTTCTTCTGAGTAGTTGTCCATCATGAAGCGCCTATCGTTCAGCTTCAACGCATCCAATGCCAACTCAAGAGCCTGTTTTGTTTTGTCGTTCATTTCTTGTTACTCCAAATCATCAGGATGGCAATAATCAAAAGCACAAAATCCCAATAGTGCTTCTCGATAAAGTCAAACAGCGTCATTTCGTTTCTCCACGCACCTATCGGCTCTCGTATGCGTTGCATTTCCTGCAGGCGCGGAGCTGGTATGGGAAACCATCACCAGTCACTGGGTCGGCCCACTTGGTCCACTCGTGCTTACAGTCGCTGCGACGCTCAAGGTAGCGATCAAGCAATACGTAGACAGCGACAACGACAGCGCAGCCTGACAGGCTGCCGAAGAAGAGAGCAAAGTCGTTCATGCGTCCCCCTTGATGCCGTGGGCGGCTTCGATGTCGGCTTTTGTTGTTTTTTTAAAAGTACTTTTAGGAGGAAGGAAAAGGACTTTAAAACCTACCGAGTACGTACGAAACCCCCCGAACTCGTACAGCAAAAAAAACCTTGCTTTTCCGTGTCACAGGTGTATGACAGG
>OGWF01000093.1_pt1 | contig 13535 bp, 18 predicted proteins | sample 1575951 | NCBI WGS metagenome assembly OGWF01 (sample SAMN07581523, study PRJEB24739) | freshwater metagenome | place: Singapore | collected 2015-01
AAGGCGCTGCTCAAGCCCTTCGGCGTGAAGCGTGTGTACAGCGGCTTCTACCATGTCATTGACGACAAGGCTCCCCGCTGGGATCTGGTCGAAGGTGCTTGGGTGCAGGTGCCCTTCTACATCGCGAATCCTTCGGGCATCGCGATTGTGAACCCCGCCTACGAGGCTGCTCAGTACGAGGACATCATCGTTTACCACCCGAAGGTGGTGAAGTGCCTCATGCAGAAGCCCCTCGCCAGCTTGGGTGACGGCACCTCCTTCCGCGCTTGGGACTACTCTGGTGAAATCCAGTGGGTCAACGAGTACGACAAGGAGTGCAACAAGTACCGCGACAACGGCTTCTGGAGCGCCCGTCTCCGCGCCGCCTATCAGGCTCTCATCCCTGAGTACGGCTACGCGATCCGTGTGCTGCGCTGCCCTGGCGCTCTGGGCACCACGCCCTGCCCGCTGCCCCCCGCAGGCTGATCGTAATTGAGGCTTGAAACCTCACACGGAGAGGGGTATCTTGTAACAGAGATACCCCTCTCTCATTTCTCACCTCTTCCCCTTTCTACCACGATGTCTGCACTTGCCGTAAGAGACGCCTACATGGACTTGAAGTATGTCCAAGGCTATGACACCGCTTCTGCCGCTGCTGCGGCTTCTGCTGCGGCTTCTGGAACCAACTACGAGACTGTCGCTGCAAGTCAGACCGATCAGGTTCTTGGAACCGCTGGCGCTGCTGGCGACTTCCTTGGTGGCCTGCTTGTGATTCCTGCCACGACCTCTCCTGGCGCTGTGAGCATCAAGGATGGCACGGGTTCTGCGATCACAGTATTCACTGGTGGCGCAACCAGCGTGAGCAACTTGGTGTCGTTCTTCGTCCCGATCAACGCTGTGTCAATCGCAGGTGCTTGGAAGGTGACCACTGGTGCGAATGTCTCTGTGTTTGCTGTTGGAAAATTCTCCTGATGCTCAAGACCTTCCAGTTCACGAATGTTGCTGCGCTTTGCCCAAGCACAGGATCGCCACCTCCAAGCAATTTCTTTCTATTGCTTGCTGATGGGGCCAGCTTCTTGCTGCTGTCTGACGGCTCCTCAAAACTAATCCTCTCCTAATCATGCCAGACTCAACACTCGCAGGTCTTACTGCTGCTACTACCTCCACTGGAGGATTGTTTTACGGAACGCAATCTGGTGCTGACCGCAAGTTCACCCTGACCGCAACTGGTGCTTCTTTGACTGAAGCCGCTAATGCCGCTGCTGTTCGAGCCGTCATCAATGCCGTTTACAACTACGGCAACACGGGCACCGCTACGGTCACTCTCGATGCAGCAAATGGAGTCGCTCAGAAGGCAACTCTGACTGGAGACATCACTCTCGCTGCGCCAAGCAATCCTGTGGAAGGCATGGAAATGTCAGTGCAGCTTACTGCAAGCGGTGGAGCAAGAACCATCACTCTGAGTGGAATTACCGTTCCAACTGGCGTGACTTTCACTGGAACAGTTGCCTCTGGCAGCGTTAGAAGGTTGAAACTGTATTACAGCGGAAGTGCTTGGTTGCTTACCTCTAACCTGGAGTTCGCATAATGAATCTATACTTTTCCAACACTATAGATCAAGACCCAACCAATTCCTCTAATTGGTGGGATGCCCCTGGTGGAGCAGGTGGCGGGGGATCAAATAGTTATACTCCTGGCAATTTTGATGACTGCTTTATTGATGCAGGCCAAACTTGCTCAACGAGTAATTTTAACTACGGCACTTTGTCTGTTAATGGAATCTTGGCAGATAACATCTCAACCAAAACAGTAACAAACAATGCGTCAGGAGTTGTCACATCAAACTCAGGAACAGTTAGCGACAACTACGGAACAGTGACAGACAATGAGTCTTGGGCTACTGTTAATGCCAATCTTGGAACTGTAACAAACAACAAAAGTGCTGCCACTATCACTTCGAACCAAGCAGGTGCAACTGTAACCGACAACCAAGCTGGTTCGATTATTACTGATAATTATGGAACGGTTACCACCAACAATGGATCAATTGTGAACCGTTACAGCGGTGGTAGTACTGTTAACGAGTATCAAGTTGCTGATATTCCAGCAGGTTACACTGTGACCAATCTTTACGCCAGCATTGACAACAATTATGGCACGATCACATTCCTTCAAAGCACCTACGGAGTTAATTTTAATTCTGGAACGGTTACAATTAACTATGGCTATATTGGTAACAACTCAGGAACGGTGACAACAAATGAATCAATTGTTTCGACCAACGCGGCAACAATTGTCACTAACTCGTCATCTGGAAGTGTTTACGCAAACAGTGGAACGATTTCAACCAACAACGGAACTTGCCGCATTGGTGTAATTGGAGGAGGAACAGGAAATCTTAGTGCAACTTCTTCCACCAACCTTTCCTCTCATACGGCAGGCACAAATGTGACCTTCCCGACTACGCCGATCAACTGGTGGTGAGCCTAGCCTTGACCCAATCAACAAGCCGCAGAGAAGTTGTCAAGGAATCCTTGACGACCAATCGGCTCTATTGACTGACCTTGACCCTTTCCACAGTCTCTCGAGATCTTGGAATGAGTTCCAGCTTTTCAAGGTGATCCTTGGTCAAGGTTTTCTCCCAGCCTGGGTTCCCGCTGGCGTTCTTTGCTCCATGTGGAATATGGGCTTGCCCCACAAGTTGGTTGAAAATTTCGTCCACTTTTTTCAACGAGAATACACCAGAGTAGTCAACTTGATCCATCCAAGTTGGGAGCAAAAACCTTTCCTTCCCCTTTTCCGATGAGATCAGTCTATCGAAGAAAGTGTTGAAGTCGTCTGGGTAGGCTTTCTCCTCACCGAAAACATAGTCGTAGCCAGTCTCCATGATGAGCTTTTCCGACCAGTAGTATAGGGAGCAGATCAAGTCTCTTGGGTCGCGGTACAAGGACACGATTGTCCAGCCGTTGTCCTTGGCCAGCTTGATCTGGTCATCGGTGATGTTGACATGGTGCTGGTGCAGGTAGGCCATGTCCTCTTCCTTGATGATTCGTTCAAGTTCGCTGCTCTCCCAGTCAGCTTCAAAGCTGAAAGGTGGTGCCCATGAGTCAAATTTTTTGTAGCCAGCCAAGGCTCCCTTCATGGCGATGTTGGTGTACACGCCGCCAGCCTTCCCATAGTGGGCAAAGAAGATCTTCCTTGGATGACCGAGAATCTGACGAACCTGCTTGGCAAACTCAAACGGCATCCGATTGAAGGCGACTGTCCTGAGATGCTTGACGGAGTTCTCCATCCACGGTGTCATCCCGACCTTGTTCATCAGGTGACAGTGGATGGAAGCAGTCGGACGCCTACCAACAACGCCCCTCCAAAACCCGTAGTTGTGCTGGTTCTGGAAGATGTCGGTTCGGAAGAGGTTTGGAACTCTGGAGAGTGCCGACTGCTCGTAGAAAGAGTCTGGGGTAGGCGGATTGAGATACTGGGATTTCCAGAACTCCACAAACTGAAGCGATCTTGACCAGACCAACCCAGCGTTGAACATCCCGTACTTGTGCGCTGTGAATCCCATGTCTGGAGTCTGGGACAGATTGAGAGAAAGACAGACTTGGGAATCTTGCTCAGGTGGATTCAAAGGGGAATAGAAGATCAGGTCAGCATCGAAAAACAGACAGTCCCGATGCTTCTCAATCCCAATCTTGAGAATGTCCATCTTCTGGGCGATTGCATCCTTTCTGTGATATCCATTGTGCTCCGTAACTCGTTCTGGATTATGCAATTCAATTGGGTATGCGGAAACCAGAGGCGAAACTTGGGTCAGGTAGTCTACGCACCCCTTGGTACAAGCGACAAGAATGGGTGTGTTTGGGTGTACTTTTAGAAACGATAGGATTGCCACATGGGCTTCTTCGAGCGTTTCTTCGGTTGTAACAGTAGCAGCAGAAGAGGGGAACATTGGCCGTCCCTATAGCTCAAACCGCTCGACTTGGCAACCTACTTGGTTTATGTTCAGCGAATGGCCCCAGCCGAGTCCAATGAACTCAACAGAAATCTTGCCTTTGTCGAGGGAGACACATGGCCTGGTATTCCATTGGTGACTTTCTCAACGCCTCCAGCCGAGGCTCTGGACTCGGTTCGGATGGCTTTTCGGCAGTCCTTTGTAGCCACTAGGACAATGGTGAAACTGTCTTCCGACAATGGGGAGATTGTTATCCTCGATCCAGTGACTTGGTCATTCAAGGTGCCACATCAGCCACTGCCTCTTGCTGCTGGGTCGTATGTTTGGCAGATTGAGACTACAGACGCTATTGGACGAGTCAACACTCCAATGCAAGGAAGCATCCAAGTGCTTTCTGACATCGTTGAGCCAAACCAAGTGGTCACTGGAGTGTCCACGGAGTATTCGTCTTACTACCCATGCTGGTCTTCTTCAGCCGTTTATGTCTATACCGCTTTCGGGCAGCTTCTCAACATCGGGACGCCTGTGTATGCAGATCCAAATTTGAGTCTGCCATTGGCTCAAGATTTTGTGTTTCAGAACACACAGTACTTTGTTGTAGACGGGAAGATTGACTCAGTAGCTCTTTGTCCATTTGATACCTATAGCTGTTCGGTAAGCTGCGATCAGCCAAACTCATTTGATCTCTACATTGGGACAGGATTTACTTTCCCAACTGGAGGTCAGATTTTTAGTGATGCCTTGCTCACAACTCCAAGAAATGGATCGTTTGTGTACAACAACAATATCTATGATTGCTTGAATGGATACGCTTCTTTTTATGATGCGTGTATCTCAAACTCTTGGGAGATCAGAGTTTCCTGTTTTGATTCTAGTCCGATAGGGACTTTGTATAGCTACGCTAATGAGCAATCTTTGGCTATTGGGGTCGCACTATTCTCTGACTCAGCAACTACTATTCCTGTCGTTGATGGCTCTTATGTAATTGATGGAGTCACCTATACTACTGTCAGTGGAATCATTGATTCAGCAACTCCTTGTCCAGTAGTTCTGACTTGGAATGGCTTCATAGATTGCTATGGAGTGAATCTGGTTGTTTACACAGCGGGAGATCCACTTCAGCTTGGGAGCATCATCTATAACGACTTTTTCTGTACCTCTCCAAGAACCTCAAATTCCTTTAGTTATCAAGGGTACACTTACTCGACAGATGTGAATGGGGTCATTGACTCGGTCACCTACTGCGGAGATTCAGCCTTGACTGTATACAGTAACTGCCCGCTATCGCTTCCTCCTCCAATTTCATTCACGCTGTACTCTACCTATGTGTATCCAACTGCTGCTCCAGGCTACCCAAGCTGGCAGTTGATTCCATTTGGGCAGGTGATGTATGAAGATGCCGCCTTGACGATACCTTTCACGGGCCCATACGGAGGAGGTGGTGACTTTGTTTATGCGAATGTGTCTTACTCCACCAACGGAAGCGGACAAGTTTACTTAGCCCTCAACAACTGTCCTTGATATGACTCCAGCCGAATCACAGCAACTAAACGACAATTTGGCTTTTGTCGCTGGTGACACTTGGCAGGGCATTCCGTCTTTTTCCATTTCACCACCACCTCTCAACCCACTTGTTCTTGTCAGGATGAACTTTAGAAACACTCTTGTTTCTGTTCGCACAATGGAGAGTCTGTCCTCTGCTAAAGCTATCCCAGAGACTCCTTCCGTGAATCAGATTGTCATTGATGACGCAATCAATTGGCAATTCCATATTCCAGAACAAAAGCTTCAACTCAAAGCTGGAACATACGCTTGGCAGATTGAAACTAGGGATTCACTTGGTCACATTCAAACCTACTGCCAAGGAACCGTAAAAGTCTATTCCGACATCGTAACGCCATGACCCCCCAAATTCTCATCACTCAAAACGGTGGAGTCGAAATTGTCGTCTCCTATGATCCTGTTCAAACGGCTTTTGGAGATATCCAAGGAAATGTTGGGGCTGTCGACAATGCGATTGTTAGAACAAATGGATCGTCAGGAGAAGTAGTTCAAGGCAGTCTTGCCACCATCGAGGACAACGGAGACATCGTTACTCCTGGGGATGTTCAAGCCGAGAATCTGACGGCTCAGAACTCGGTGTCGTGTGATACTCTTTATGCCAACAGTGTTGTTCTTCCAGTTGGCTACATGGCGATCACTTCAAACGCCAATGGCGACCCAAACGAGATTTCATGCTATGTCAAAGCAAACAACACGGACACCTTTACAGCTGGGCAGGCTGTGTATATCTCGTCTGTTAGTGGTCAAAACAAGATCATCTCAAAAGCGCAGGCCAACACAGAAGTTGCGTCTTCAAGAACTCTTGGATTGCTGAAGCAAGGCTTGGCACCCAATGCTTTTGGTTATGTGGTGACTCAAGGTTTGCTAACTGGGTTAGACATCACAGCCGCAGGAGCCGTTGAAGGCGACCCTGTTTGGCTTTCTCCGACTACCGCAGGAGGTCTTGTCTTCGGAGAAGCCAACAAGCCTTCTGGCCCAGATCATGCGGTGTACCTTGGGGTTGTAGTCAAGAAGGCTGGAACAAAAGTTCAGCAGATCGAAGTCAAAGTTCAAAACAGCTTTGAGTTTCGAGAACTCAGTGATGTCCAAATCACTGGAACTCCAGCCAACAATAGTCAGCTTTTTTGGAACTCGTCCATCGGGTGCTGGGTGAACCGCATTGCTACTCAGTCCGTATATGTGCCATCAACTGCGGTCAGCGTTAACAGTGGCGCAATTACCACCATTGGAGACTTCAAGAATCTCATCACTTTTGCAGGTGGTGATACGGCTGGATTTGTTGTTCCAGTTCCTGATGCATTGTACAATGTTTCTGAGTACTTGATTACGCTCCATCTTTTGTCCGACACTACAAATGCTGGACTGACAGACACCTTTAATCTTCGCTGGGTCAAATCCCAAGGCTCGAGCTTTACCCCAAGTGTTGGCGATCCATCGGTATCAACCTCGATTACTGGATACTCGTCTTCACTATTCAATGTCACTTTTGCTGCCATCACCGCTACTGGACAGGCAGTTAAGTTTCCGAAGTTCCGTGTACTTAGAAACACTCCTGCGAGTGCAGCGAATTTGTACATCGTTGGAATCACTCTTACTTACTGATTACTATGCCAGACCCGCTTGCAAACTTCCTCAATAAGATGGGGGTGACCCCATGGCAACTCATCCTTGGAGTATCCGCGATTGGCTCTTGGTGGGCCACAGTGCAGCCGCTTCCTGGACAGCTGTCGCAACTAAACGCTACTGTTCAACAGATCAGTACAAAGGTCGAGATTCACAGCGTGATGCTCAACGAAATGAAGCAACTTCGAGAAGATATGAATGGTCTCCGCAAGGACTTTTCGAGTCTTGAGGTTCGGATGGTGTCAGCAAAGGCACCTTGACTTTTGGCTTGAAGAAGCCAACTTACCTTCTATGAAGAACATCTCCAAAAACTGGAAGACTACCCTCGCGGGTGTCCTTGGTCTCGCCGCTGTTGTGGTCAAGACCCTCGCCCCTGAGTATGCCGTCATTCTTGAGAGTGCTACTGCCCTCGCCATCAGCCTCGGCCTCATTGCTGCCAAGGACGGTGACAAGACTGGACTGTGATGATTTGGTTCATCAAGTTCGTAGCAGGGTTCCTGATGTTTTTGGGAACCCTGTTCTTTTTTGCCTTGGCAACCGTGTATTTTGTGGCTACTGATAATAAAGATGACAGCTATCCCGACTAAGTACCAGTGGTTGAGCCGATGCGGAATTCTTCCTCGCTGCATCCAAAGAGGTCTTGAACTCTACGGAGTTCAAGAAATCGTCGGCAAAGGAAGCAACAAGACCATCATTGGGTGGCGTGACGAACTCAACCAGAACGGAGTTCCAATCGTAGGATATGCAGATGACGACATCCCTTGGTGCGGCCTGTACGCTGCAATTGTTGTGTACCGAGCCAGGGGAGCCGCAGAGGTCGTCAAAGACCCACTCTGGGCGCTGAACTGGCGCAAGTTTGGAGTTGAGACAGACAACCCTTCCCTTGGTGATGTCCTTGTCTACGGACGAAACGGTGGTGGCCATGTAGGCTTCTACATTGGAGAAGACTCTTCCTGCTACCATACGCTGGGTGGGAATCAGGCAAATGCAGTGAACATTATCAGGATACAAAAAGATCGTCTGCTTTGTGCAAGGCGACCAAAGTACAAGAACCAACCAAGTTCAGTGAAGCCTTTCCTGATGGCGACAACTGGACTTGTATCCTCAAACGAAGCATGACTAAGCAAGACATTTCAAAAGAGTATTGTCTGAAGTTTCCAGACACTCCAAATCGGACACTGGCAAAGCTACTTCTGAAAGACCACCCGACAGTTTTTCTCACGCTTGAGATGGCTAGGAGGGCTATTCGGTACTCAAGAGGCGCGAATGGGGAGAGACATCGAAAGCGTGTCGCTCCTACTGAGGCTACCAAGCCACTTGGCTGGCAGAAGAATCTCCTCCCAAAAACCGCGAATAAAAAGCGTGAGCCTCTCGTCATCAAAGGCAACCATCGGATTTTGGTTCTCTCCGATATCCATGTTCCCTACCACGACACCAATGCGGTCGAGACAGCAATTGAGTACGGAAAGAAGATCAAGCCTACCATCATTCTGCTCAACGGTGACATCGGAGACTTCTACGCCATCAGCCGTCACGACAAAGATCCCTCCCGTGTTCTCAAAGACGAGCTAGACGCTATTCGCCAGTTCCTCTTTTGGCTGCGACAGTCCTTTCCAAAGGCCCGTATCATCTACAAGATTGGGAACCATGAGAATCGCATGGAGCGGTTTTTGGTCAAGTATGCTCCCGTACTCCTTGGCGTGGCAGACTTTGAGATCAGCACCTTGCTCAGATTTGATGAGCTTAAAATCGAGTTGGCAGACAACCTCCAGTTGGTCATGGCTGGGAAGCTGCCGATCTACCACGGCCACGAGCTTCCCCAAGGCATTTCCAACCCCGTCAACCCTGCCCGTGGGATGTGGATGAGGGTACAGGAATCCCTGCTTTGCGGGCACTGGCACAGAACCTCGGAGCATACCGAGAGCACGGGCTTGACAAAGAAGTACCATAGCTGTTGGTCTGCTGGTTGCCTCTGCGACCTGTCCCCTGACTACGCCATCGTGAACCGCTGGAATCACGGCTTCGTAGTGGTGGACTTGTCCGAAGACGGCAACTTTGAAGTCCACAACCACAAAATCATCAAAGGCAGGGTCTATTAAAATGCTTCCATTCGTAGTTTTCACAGGTCGGGCGCAGTCTGGCAAAACCACTTGCGCGAATCTCCTGGTCGAGCGTGGGTACACCAAACTCTCGTTTGCTGACCCTCTTAAGAGGATGCTCCAAGCCCTCACCATCGTCACGGACAAGAAGGCTACCCCAAGCGTTCTATGCGGAAAGACAGTCCGAGAAGCTCTCCAAACCCTTGGAACTGAATGGGGTAGGAAGCTGATCGGGGAGAACATCTGGGTGGAGTACACCGCAGAAAAGGTTCGCCAGTTGATCTTGGACTACGAGAATGGCACTGGGAAGGGAATCGTGATTGACGACTGCCGCTTCGACAACGAAGCCTCGGCCATGCGTTGCCTCGGAGCAACCATCGTGCAGGTGAGCCGAGAGCAGGAGGAAGTGATGCTCCATGAGTCTGAGAAAGGGGTGTCCAGCTACCTCACTGACTATGTCATCCTCAACAATGGCCCGATGGAGGTGCTGGAGAGGGAAGTCTCGGACATGCTTGAAGAAGCGGGGCTTGCATAAGCCCTAAAAAGGAGGACATTGGGGAATGGCTACCGATCTCTTTCTAGTCCGCAAAAACCAGACTTTTGCCAAGTACACGCAAGTCACTGATGTTTCTCTGACTTCCTCTGGGGCATGCTCTGGTACGATCTCTTCTATAGATACCGCTACAAACACTTTGACTTGGGATCTTCCTGCTCCTGCCGCAGGAGTGTCAGCCTATTTCTCTGCTGTGTCAATCGGTGGACTGACAGCCAACAAGGCATACTACATTCTGAATCCTTCTGGAAACAGCTTTCAGCTTGCAGAAGTGAACACTCCAACGACTCCGATTGTCGTCACTTCATTTACCTATGGAACTTTGGTAGTCATTGCCGATGACGAGATGAAGGTGTGGAGCAGCGAGTATCGCGATCAGTTCGCTTCCACAATCTCTACTGTCAACTCTCAGCCAGGACAAGAATCAGGAGTGGTCACCTTCAACAGTTCGATGTCGGCTCCAGGAATTCTTCTCAACGGAGAATCTCGTTCTGGGGTTGCTCCACCCGAGTACCCAATTCTAGCTGTTGCTCCTTGCGATGCAATTGGATGTCAGTTCGACTCTTTCCAACTCACTACTCCGACAATTGGAGAAAAGTCGGACGAGCTTTCACATACGGCGCTTCGTCAATCTCTGCTCAAGAAGACGCACTGGAAGTTTGATCGCGGCGTTTCAGCTACTCCTCGCTATCTCTATGCTGTCTGGGCTGATGGAGACATCATCGCTGACAACCCACCTGACACCAAGTAATGGCTTCTCAAACACAAGCAAAAGGAGGGGCATACCAAATCCTCTCCACGCCAAGTCCTTTGGAGGTTTCCTTCCGAATCCTCGCGGATGCGGTGCAATTTCGTCCAGATGATCTGCCATACGAAAATCAGCCGTTCATCACTTGTGAGTACCCAAAGATCAAGCCGAAGTTCTTGACTGACTATTACCCAGACTATGTGTACACCTACGCATCAAGGGACTCCGATGGTTTGTGGCTGTACTTTGCAAGGCCAAAGACTGACGCAGAAAGAGACACTCCGTTCAAGACTTTCTACACGACACGCAACTATCCTTGGCCTGCTGTGCTTGAGGATTTGTATGTGGTGAAGAGCAGCATCCCAATCACTGCCAGCGGAAAAGAAGCTCCGAGGTTTCTACCAAGAGCGAGATACCGTCCTGCGGTGTCTGTGGATAGCATTTGTCGAGTTGACCAGTACCTTTCGGCTATTGAGTGGCCCAAGACAACTTTCATTCATCAACAACCTGTTCCAACAGATGTGAATGGGAGCTACTTGGGCGTTTCGGTTGACTTCCCTCGATGCTTGCACCCGACAATCGTATTCCCTGAGACAGACCCAGCTTCGACAGTTGTCTATGGTATTGGGGTGCAGGAAGTACCTGCTGGAAGAAATCCAACTCGGATGACCTTTCCTGCCACCAATTTTACAGATTGGGCGCCATTCGTGATCTCTGACAGGCAGGAGCCTACGAATGGTGTTTGGCTGCGCGAGAGGGTCACAATCTATCCACCTCAACTTCCCGACACGGTAATCTCATGATCCGTACCATTGCAGGAGAGTTCAACACTGAGAGCACCTACCAAGGTCTCGAGGTGTTCCAAGGTGTTGACGATATGCAGGTGCTACAAGACCCCAACACCAAGACCGTTACCTTTACCCGTGACCCTCCGAGAGGGATTACTTACGATCCCGCTCTTGATCCAGCAAATTCCACAACTTCGTGATCCGAACCCAAGCAGGTCAATTCAAAGCAAGGAGCTTCTTCACTAATTCTGAAGAAGCTCTTGGTTTTGGAAGCATAACGGTCAAGAAGGATAGAGGAATGAAGGTCAATACCATCGAGTCTCCAGACTCCTCTGGTGGCCCGTATCCAAAGAATCCTGGGATCAAGTACTCGCTGTTGGCCACCAATCAGCCTTCAAGCACTACTCCGCCATATGTCGCCTACTTGTGGGTCAAGTATACGATCCGAAATCAGAATCAAGGCCCAACTCCGTCCGATCCATGGGTAGATAATCTTCCATTCCCCAGCGGTGGAAACTCATACAAGGTAACTCAAAACAACCCACTCATCAATACTATTCCGCTTTCGTCCATTTTTACCTACGAAACAACGGACTTGGGTGGGAACTACTATTACACTGGAACTAGGTCTGAGTACATTTCAGAGATTTTTTATAGAGGAATCCCGACCCAGTACATAGACCCTTTTTCTTCACCGACAGAAGAAGTCTTTTTCTCGTATGGCATTGACATAGGTTCTTTAATTCTCAATTGGAAGAGACGAACTGTGACTACCTCTATTTATGGGGAGTATGTCTCGATCCCTCCGCCTCCCGTTGTGACAACTAGCTACGCAGACGATCAGGTGTATATTAACTACTATGGGTCACCCCTCTCTAGCCTTTTCCCTCCATCTCCTTATATCCCAGCACCTATCCCAACCCCTCCAAATAATTTCTCGATTTCACAGCAGCAAGTGCAGATTACTTCCAGACTCGCCATAGGCCCAGTAGCCGACTGGTAAAATCTCCCTTTGCTACCCCCTAGAAATAGGCTAAACTACTCAGAATGACCTCAAACATCACAGTTGCAGAAGCCCGAGCCTTGTTGGCTCGGTATGTCTGCCCAGAGGAGCCTGCTTCCCAGAAGTTCTTGGACTATCTGAATCAGGCTCGGGAGAGGATCATCAACTCAGGGAAATGGAAGGGAATGACCTTCGGGGTCAATTTCGATGCTTCTTTGGGGTACATCACGCTACCGAGAGATGCTGAAGCCCTTCTTGGCCTGCATGTCAACAAGGCCATCTATGGCATTCAGTCTAAATGGTTTGAGTACATCGTTGGGGGTGGCGGCAAGCTCCCAGAGGAGATGCCTGCTATTGGAAGCACTATCGACATGGGTGATAACTTCGTCACGATGGAAGACCCTGCGGCACCTGCTCAGATCGTGTTCAAGACCACCGTCAATGACGATGCGGGTCAAGAAGTCGTGATCTACGGAAAAGATGCTGATGGCAACGATATTTACGACTCCAATGGGAACCTTGGAGAGACACTCCTGCTGGCGGCTCCGTCTGGTAGCGTGATGACTTCGGCTACCTTCTCCAAGATCACCAGCGTCTTGAAGCCCTACACTGTTGGCAATGTCGAGATCTACGCTTTTGCGCTTCCGACCAACACTCTCCTCTCCGTCTATCAGCCAGGGGAAACCTCTCCTCAGTATCGCCGCTACCGTTTGAAACTCTACGATGATGACATCGTGGTCACGGGAGTCTGCAAGCTGAAGTACTTCCCATTGGTATGCGAGACAGAACCTCTTGTCCCTGCCAACATCGGTGCGCTCAAGATGGCGCTCATGGCGTTGACCTACGAGGACGCCAATGATCCTGCCGCCTCTGACGGCTACTGGCAGCGTTGCTACTCCTTGCTCAACCAGCAGCTGAAGGAGAATCGAGGCGCTGCTCGCTTTGTCCCAAATCTCAAGTTCTTCCCTTCTGGAGTGACCTCAATTCCACGCACAATTTAAGCTATGGCTTCTCTTTCTCCATTTACTGGGTACACCCCAATCGGATCTTCTGCGATGCAGACCAGACCAGTTGGTCGTAGCTCTTACGACCCAGAGAGACTCCTTGAGAGAACTATGACTTTTGACGAATATCAGGAAAAGGCTCGTGCCTACCGTCTTCCTACCGCTGATGAAACCTATGCCCTGCTGAACTTGGGTGCTGAAGTCGGTGAGTTTCAGGGAA
>OGWF01000094.1_pt1 | contig 13453 bp, 25 predicted proteins | sample 1575951 | NCBI WGS metagenome assembly OGWF01 (sample SAMN07581523, study PRJEB24739) | freshwater metagenome | place: Singapore | collected 2015-01
GTTTCCCAGTCACGATACCGTAAGAGAAGTCCGTGGTCGGTGTTGCTAACTTGGTGTTGCCTCCACCAACCGTGAAGTTAGAAAAGGTGGCCGTAGGTATCTGAACGCCAGACAATGCCGCGTCAATCACACCAGGTTGTACACCTTGCGATAACGCGTATTGCCTAACCGCTTGTGATGTTGCATACGGATTGCTGTTGAGCAGGTTTTGGATGTACGGAATCATCTCTGCGCTTGTGTAGGCAGAGAGCGGTCTTGTTTCTGTCGGTGCTGCTGAGGTTGTTTGAGTTGTTGAAGTTGTTGACGCAACCGGAGCCTTTGGGAAGTTTAAGCCAGCAATAAGAGCCGCCATCTGGCTCTCAGGAACACCTTGTTGGGCAGCGAAAACTCGAAACTGCTCAGGCGTTACATAAGTCCCTGCCGCTTGTTGTTGGGCGATGATGTTCTGAGCGAACGGGATCATCTCCGTAAACGTGTAATCGGCCATCGTTTTGTTGACGATGTTTCCGCTAGCATCGAGCTTCTGCCAGGACTGTAGAGTTGGCGCAGCCACGGTAGACCCCTGATTTACTGGCTGTGAGATCGTATTAACGACATCCGTTACAGTCAATGGCTTGATTGCGTCATCTACAGCCTTCAGCAGATTCGCATCAGTTACGCCCAAAGCCCTTAATTTGTCGCTACCAAACTTGTTAGAAACGTACCAGTCAAACTGTTGCTGAGGTGTCATCACAAACCACGATGAAGGCAAGTTGATGCCTATGGCTTGCGCGTCTGTGCGTAGCTTTTGCTGCGCGTTTATTGCTGTTTGATAGTTGTTTCTATCGGACTCACTGCTGAACGTAGTGCCATCCGTTGCTGTATATACCGGAGGAGGCTCGTAAGGAGGAGGCTCGTAAGGCGGAGGCTCTTCTTGCGGCGGTGGAGCAAAAACATCCGACACGGCAGACCTAGCCACATCAGGACTAAAACCTAACATGTTTGTTAGGCCAAAGTACAAAAGAGTGTCAGGGTTGGTGTTGGGTATCAGACCCTGGTTGACAAGATACTGGATGTCCGCGCTATTCGGGTTTGAGAAATACTGATCGACAAACGCCCGAAGCTGATCCGTTGTGTAGCCGTTGTAAGTAGCCATGATTACCCTGGTATCTCGATGTTGCTGGTTATGCCTGCGCCTACCTTCATAGCCTTCATCTGAGCCTCGGCCTCGAACTCCATCTTCTTAAGCTCCAACTCGGCTATGGCTTTCTCTCTTGCAAGCTGGATGTCGGCCATTGCTTTCTGACGCTTGATCTCAATGTCTGCTTGCGCTTGCTCCATCATCATCTGGACCGCAGGATCTGGACCTTGTTGTTGAGGTTGTGCAAGGGCTTGATCGACCTCTTGTGTGACGGGCTTGAAGAACTCAGCAGAATCCGCAAACCCTGCCGCTTCAACCAGTTTGCCGAGCGTTGCGCGATATTGCGAGAGCGACACTAAAGGATTGTTTGGCCCCAACATCTGGAGCATCTGCTCTTGCTTGCTTAGGACCATGCTTAACATCGCCATCTTTTGCTCGATGTTGCCTGTCCCAAGACCCACATTCACTGACACATCGTATTGGTTCGACCACTCTCTCGGATCGTACTGGACGTACTGCCCACGCATCCGCAGGATGACTGCCTTGTCCTGATACTTGCATAAGAGATGTAAGAGCCCTTTGAATAAGTCTTTTACACCTGTCTCAGCAAAAACACGAGCAATGAGTTCGATCTTGCCCTGTGACGCTTGCGTGAGAGCCGCAATAGCCGCGGCAGTCACGTTCTGCAAGATGTTGGGGTCTAAACCCTGGGAAGCCTCTGTGAGACCCGTTCTCTTGGCTTGCACCTGGTCTAGGTATTCAAGAAGCGGAAAGGCTTGCTGACCAACAGGAGGTGTTTGTATGGGGACCAGAGCGGCAGGATTCTTGAGCCTGACCACACCACCAGGTGTAACGCTTAAGAGGTCATCTAGGTTGACCTGACCTTCGACAGCACCCATTCGGGTATTGTTCTGAAGGTACATGTTATCGAGCATCTGCCTCGTTACAGTAGTCTTGATAAGCTGGAGATCAACTGTACGATCAGCAGGGCAATCCCCAAAAAAGCGATGAGGTATCGGAATAGGGCAGATGGAGTAAAACGGCACATAGTCGGTTTCCTCGTTTGAAAGTATCTCGTTTCCAGAGAAGTAAACCTGCCTTAGCTCCGCGATCCCGTCTCCGTCATAGTCCGTCTTTAGGTAGCACTCGAACACCTCAACCGTCTGCATTGACTTATCGAGACTAGGCTCCATGAAGGGCTGCTCGTCTCGGTTGTATCTGGCAATGTACTCGGCAGAAAACTCTAGGTCGTTGTAGACCGGCAGGTTCATGATGATCTCGGCATCGAACCCCATCGCAATCAGGTCTGACCTCGTGATGAGTTTTCGGTGCGCGACGAACGGCGTGTCTCTTACGGTCTTGCCTGCTTTAGAGATCAAGAACTCCTCTGGAGGCACGTTCTCGACCTTGACCCTGCCTGCCTTAGTCTTTCTCATCAGAGCTACGTTATGGACGCGCATGATCTGTCCGTCCATCTCTTGCTCTATCGTCTCTTGCCCTGCGATCTCCATCGTCCCATCAGACAGAAGCATCGCAAGTTCATCGTCTGTCAGGTTCGCGTACTGTTCTTTCGTAACGCTTATCGAGTCATCCCAATATGCTTTGATAACCCCGACCTTCTGAAGGATCGCGTCCTTGAACCAGTCGTGCATGATCGAAACGCCTGGGTTTTGCTTCATCAGCACCCAGTTGCAATACTCGGTAGCCTGCATTGCCATAGGCTCATCGCCTGGGCCTACAGGCTCGAATACACCAATTTGATCAGCAGACGTAAACAAACGCATGAGAGGAGGAAGCATCCCGTCGATAGCTTCTGCAACCTCTCCGGTTACGATCTGGCTGCGACCCTCTACCTCGTTACCGTAGGGGTCACGCATGTAGGCGGTGAGCGCGTTCTTACGTTGCTCGACCGTCTCGGTCTCCAAGAAACCTATCGCGTTATCAATCTCACCTTGGAGAATCGCCTTTAATCGTCCGTCATCCATTTAGACCACCCAAGATACGTTAGGTTTCAGCGGCTTAGACCAACTTGTTTGCTCTGACATACCAACCGCAAGATACCGAAATGCGTCGCTCGCATGAGATGCCCAATCGTGCAAGGGCTTATCCCAATAGACTTGACGCTTATCGTCGTATTGTCTCCGATAATTGCGTAGCGAGTCCACACCGCGCTTAGTCTTAGGGTCGAACCAACAAAAGGGAAGCAGCCTTCTCACGGCCTGTATCCCATCGTCAACACCCATTCTCGGCACAATCGTAATGTTTAACCCTGCTTCTTGCAGGAGCTCTAGCCTCGATCGTCCTGATCCCAACTCTCTGACTTGTACATCGTGAGGCAGTAACTGCTCGGCTAGTTCGTAGTGATTAGTCCTCAGCCAGTTCACATACCAGTCGAGCCCCTGACCGTGGTTCTCCACAAAGTCAATGAGTCGCGTTTCTAAACCAACTCTCTGACAAACCCAGATTGCAGTGGAGTCGCCTATGCCTAGATCCCATGCACAGTAAGTCTTAGCTAAACCGTCTACAGGGATGTCATGGAATCGCTCAGACGGTAGCTCATTGAGAAGTTGTCCGTAGTAACTCCCTTCGATGGCTGAGTCAAAGGAACACTCAAACTCCTGTAGGTACTTGTCATCTCCCATCTCGGACTTGGCTGCATCGAGTTCAGCTTGAGGGATAAGACCAGTTTCGGATGCTCGGAACTCAAGCAGTGCCCAATCGTTATGCTCTGACGCATGGTCTCTTAGGGTCTTGAAGTGGTTGTTTCCTTTTGGAGTCCCAAGGAATAACGCCCATCCCATTCTGTCCGATAAGGCCGGACGAACCACTTCCGACCAAATTTTAGGGTTCTGGTCTCCAAACTCATCGAATACAACGCCATCGAAATACTGTCCGCGTAGAGAGTCTGGGTTATCAGATCCCGCAAGCTGGATACGCCTACCCCAGAAATCAACCCTAAGCTCTGCAATATTCGCGGTGGCGTTGAGGGGCTCGGTAAACTTGAGGAGGTAATCCCAGATGACTCGTTTGGTCTGAGAGTAGGTAGGCCCAATAAACGCATATCTTGGAGCCTCCCTCTGGTTTTCTATTGCGGACTTGATGATGTGGTTGACCGCAGAAACCGACTTCCCACATCTCCGGTGAGCCACAACGACTCCGAATCGCTTATCTGCAAGCGCATGGTGGATCTGTAGCTGTTGCGCTCGCGGTGCATACGGAATGACTATTCTGGTTGCGCCCATGTCACTTGTAGAGCAACTGGTTGCCCGTCCTGACCTGTTACCTCTGTTCTCGCTAACTTAGGTATGTGGTATTCGATAGCCCTCAAGTAAATATCGCAAGCCTTTTCTGGGCTTTTTGCGGCTACTTGGTCTAGCCACATAGCGAAATGAGGTGCGTTTAATTCCGCCATCTTTGCAATGGCTTCCCTAACTGCCGCAGTAGATTTGTTAGGCGCACCCTTTGGTCTGCCTAATCCTGCGTTTGGAGGAATCCATTTGTTTTCCACTGTATTTTACTACTCCATTGTTGTTTATTAGCAACGCTTTACATACCTTCTTCATCTCTGCGACGAAGATACTCTAAGACAGAAGGACTAAGTAAACCGGCTCCTACTGTACCTATTCCTGCTAGCAAGTCAGCTTCTTTTGCTCTTGCTGGATCGAAGGCGGCAAACCTAGACCTAATGCGAGACGGATCTGTAATTGCGTAAATGTCCGTCAGTTCGTCATATGCTTTTTGTCCAGGGTCGTAAGTTTGTTTCATTACGACGCCTGGTTTACGTTGTGCAATAGCTTCTTTTATAAGCTCATTGTAACTTTCATCTCTGTATCTTGACCCCTTAAAGTCTTTTACATTCATCCCTTCTGTTCTTATCATCAAAGGCATGACGTTAGCACCTTGAGGTATCCCAAGAGCGTAATAGTCAGCATCCAATGACTTTATGTCGCTGAACGCCTTATTTAATTCTTCTAAAGCTTTCGGGTCTTTTTGAAACTCTGGGAGGTTTTCCCATCCACCCTCATTACTCGCTTTATAGAGTCGAGCCGCATCAGGGTCTTTCTTTTGAATGTTCGCAAGTATTTTTCTGTACTCTTCGGGAGTATCCCAAAGAACACTACCTCCGTTTGCCTTCTCATACCTTTCCCATAGTTTATTTTGGTCAACAGCAGAAGGAATTTTCGCCAAGGCTCTATCGTAAGCCTCTTTCCTTACAGCCATTCTTGCCAGCATCTCTGATTCTTCTTTGTAATCCCCTAACTGTGGTCTATTTGAATAGAAATCTTGCTGTACGCCATACTTGTTCAAAACATCGCCAAATTTTTTCTCAGCCTCGAATCTTTCATCTGACACTTTTGCGGCAATGTCTCTTTGCTTGAAAGTAGCATCTTCTAACTTAACGGTTAGATCCTCTACTTTGTTCCAATCTCTAGCTTTTTCAGCGGCAGCCAATTCTCTGTTGATAGCGTTTATTTCTCTACCTTCTCCAAGTAAAGAATATCCAACAGCAACTTGTGGCTTTGAGGCGGCAAAATCAGCCCTTTTTGCTGACGGCGCACCAGTTGTAGCACCCCTGAATTGTTTATCGAAGTTTCTAATATCCCCAGTTGTGCCATGATAAGCATCAACAAAACCCATTGCCCTAGCGCGATCCATCGCTGTGTTTGCTTCAGGTAAACCGAGCATCTTTACAGCGTTTTGTCTTGCTATCTCTAGAGCATCGTCTCTCGGAGCAGAACTTAACGACCTTTGTACAGCCATACTTGCGCCAGGAATCTGGCCTGCCTTAGCTAAAGTAGCCGCTACAGCGAACGGCGCAACCGAGCTATACAGTTGACTAGCAACACTTGCCTGTTCACCTAGTCTGTAAGCATCAGACATCTGCTGTGCCTCTGGACTCATCACCGAATACGTCGGGTTCCTACCCGTAAACCCTAGTAGACCCTGTGCTACAGGACTCGTCTGCCCGTATCCTGGAAGCGAACTCACACCTCTCGGTAACTGTTCCGGCAGCGGGGGCAGGAACTTCTCTTCGTCCAGCAGACCCTTCCTGCGCTTCACTTCTTGTTCCTCGCCGAGATTGCCTTTGCTTTTGCTCTTGCATCTTCCTTACTACTTGCACCCCATGCCTTTAGACTGAGAAGCAGTCTAGTAGGGCTACCATCTGGCTTACGCTCTGGGCCTGGCATGTTACCCATTCTCGCTAGGAAAGACGCTCTGCGCGGGTTATCGCCGCTCTTAACGGGAGCCTTTAGGTTAGACCCAGGGTTTGCAGCCTCGTAAGACTTCCGACCCTTCTCGTTTAGGCCACCCTTAGCGTTCTTACCTTCTTTGCGAGTCCAAGCGGCAGTCATTTCTTTTTAGCTTTGCCAGCTTGAGATAGGGCAATCGCTACCGCCTGTTTCTGACTCTTGACAACTGGCCCACCCTTACCTGAGTGGAGTTGTCCTTTGCCAAACTCGGTCATTACTTTGGAGATTTTCTTTTCAGCCTTGGTCTTTTTCATTTCTTCCTCGCTGCTCTCATGTTATCCACAAGATTCGGGTAGGGTCTGCCAGCAGATGCGGACATAGCCTTAGCGGACTTCTTCTCGGACTTGGAAAGCGGTTCACTCTTCCCCAGCTTCTTCGGTCTCGCCTTCTCCCATATCGCTTTCTTCACTTTTCCACTCCATACAAGATTTCTCAGGCGCACACATGAAGTTCCACTCGTGGCAGTAGCCGACACCTTCAGGTAGACAATCCTGCATCTCCATGTCGAAATATCCACAATTACCGCAGCGCCTCTCTTGGGCCTGGCTTGCAGAGATACGCCACTTCGCACCTAGATCGCGCCAGAATTGAGTATCGCCCTCTCGTTCAGGGCCGTACATACCCTCTTCCCTAGCGATCTGCTTGTTTTCCTCGTTGACAGCCTCGTCTTTAGTCGGCAGCGGACACTCGTTTTCTTCTTCGTCCTTCTGCTTGATGACAATCATGACTTTAGGGGCAAGTAAACCCTTCATTTTTTACCTTTCGGAGGTTGCATTGGAATACCAACCTTCCGGTCATATCGAATAGGAACCGGAGGAACCTTCATTCGGTAGGGATTCGGTAGTGCCTTGCTATCCCTGGTTCGTTTTTCCACATCCATCGTGAAGCCTCCATAAGGTTTTTACGGTCATCCTTGCCGACTGTCTGAGAGCCAGCGTGATGAACGTAAGCCCTTGATACGAAATGCCTAAAGTCTAATACCGTAAGTGTATGACAAAACACATTGTCTGAGAACCAGTTGATAGGCGGGAACCTGACCTGACTGAAAGCCTCCTTTGAGACGTAGGCAAAAACAGGCGCAATCACAGACACTTCCTTAATTGTTTCTTCCTCTGCCCATCTAATCCCATCTCTTGGGCCAGACTCATATCGAATATTCTGGTCCGCAAGGATGAAGTCAGACCTGCACCCAACAACACCGACCTTATGCCCTGCTTCCTTCAGATGTTGGACATCCTCACAAAGAAGCCTATACGAATCAGGAGTCAGGCATATATCATCGTTAGCTATGATGACTTCGTCGTAATGCCGGAAGGCATCGTCCATGATCCTGTTGTAAGCGTCACCGAAGTTACTCTGCGAGTTGAGTAGCCACCTGAAAACTCGTGGGTCCATTGTCTCGGACCGACTCGACAGATAAACAGGCGCTTCTTTGGCGTATAAGCTGATTGACGACAGCGTGATTTCAAGGCTTGGCGATCCTGTCGTGCAGATGAGAATCGGTAACTTTTTCATACTCCTCCATTCTGTGTCCGGCAACCACCTGGAAATATTCGTTGTTCATGAGCGGTTTATTGCAAACGTTGACCTCTAAACCATGCTCTGACGCGATGATCGGGAATGAGAGTTGATCCTGTAAGCTCCACTTCATCATCTCCTCCCACCAGGCTTGATTGGCTTTAGGATTGATGTAGGACCGCTTCCAGCAGATAACCCCGCCTGCGATAAGACCGCCGTTCTCAGGCCATCCTAAGCCCCTGTAGTGCTCAACCTGGGCTAGGATTGGTTGGTTCCTGTACTTAAGCATATCGTGGCACTCTTGAGCCTCTTGGTAGATACAAGTCCTCCAAGGATGCTGGAACGCTGACATCGTATCTCCGGCCTGCTCGACCATGTACTCAACAAACTTAGGGCTTGTAATCCGTATGGAACCGTCCACCCAGATCACATAGTCCTCGTCAAACTCCAACTTGTCAGGAAAGACTTTGTACCACTTAGCCTCCATCCTTGGATCAGAGAATCTTCTCGTGGTTACGATCTGCTTCCATCCCTGATGAGGTTTTGCCTCATCGACAATCGCGTAAAAGTTCGTAGGGACAGACTGCCTGACCGCGTAATGCAGCGGGTCGTAACTCCCAAAAATGGATGTGTAAACGGCAATCACAAAAAAAAGCCTGACATCGCGTCAGGCAAACACAGGAGGAGCACCATCGTTAGTTTACTCCCCCGTTAAGAAGTTGAGAAGCTCCTCGGCTTGCAGTCGAAGATCAATGCTTGATTTGTGCAGTTCAATACTCATATTGACTAAAGCCAAGACTCGTGATTCTAACTCACTCGAATCCATCGCATCTTGGATAACGTCTTGAGCAAGTGCTTTGGCCGCTGCTTCATGTAAGTTCATGTTTGATCCTTTGTATCTCACGGTTGATATACCAAAGTGCTTTCTCAAGATCCTCGATTTGGTTGCCCTTGAGGTCAGCCCTCCAGATGTATTTCATTGCGTTGCCGAGGTTAAATCCCATGTGCTCCGTGATCTGGATGCACTCAACACCCGAAGGATGCTTGGTGTAGTGTCTCGGATGGTTGACGTTGTCGTTCACAGCAACTCCTTTATATGCTCAGGAACCTTTGGCAATGGAGCCCAGGCAACCGCCCAATCCGACCAATGCCCAATCACACAGACCCCTCCAGGGTTAAGCAAGAGCATCTTAGTTCCCAGTGGAGGTGTCTTGTCACTCGGTGTCATCCAGTGGGTATGCCCTGAAACGTAGTCCTTCATACCTTCCTCCGGTAATACCAGGCCCAAGCGCCATGCCTTCCCTCTGTCCACCTATACCTAGATTCTCTCTCTATCAAGCCCTTTGACATCAAGACCTTTAGATGCTTCCTTGCGCCCTCTGTTGTGCAGCCAAAGTGAGCAGACAGATCGTTGAGCGAGTAAGGCTGAGTTAGATAGTTGAGATACATCTTCTCAGTTTTGGTCAGCGGTTTGTGTTTACGGAGAATCTGACGGACTAACCATTTGACTTGATCGGTATGGTGAACAAGTCCGAGGTTATGCGCCATACGTTGTATCTCAGCGCCGGTCATTGCTCACCCCTTGCTCGTATGGCTTCAGCACACATCGCTGCAAGACCTTTGGTGTAATACTTTTGAAAAACTTCTTGCCGTTCCTCACACACCTTCGCACACGCCTCACGCTCATGATCGGCAACAAGGGCAGCGAAGCGTTCAATGTCTTCAAGGTTGCAGGTAAAGTCATCGCTCATGTCGTGAGGATCAAATCCAGCCTCCCGCGCCATGCGGATGATTTCTTCTCTAGTCATCATTGGCCACCCCTTTCTCTGATTGCTGCGGCAACGTGACGCCCATAAAAAGGCTGATCGCTTCGTCTTTCAAACCATTTCGCACACGCCTCTCTTTCTCTAGCTGCGACAAGGGTGGCGAAGCGTTCAATTGCATCTGGCGATGGATACATAACGGGTTTGTTAGTCATCAGGGGAGCAATTCCAGCCCTCATCGCCAGCTTGATAATGTCGTCTCGTGTCATTGCTCACCCCTTGCTCGGATGGCGGCGGCGCACCACGTTGCCAATACATCTTGACCTTCGTACTCGGTGTCTATGTCTTCACACACCTTCGCACACGCCTCACGTTCATGCGCGGCGACCAGGGCGGCAAAGCGTGTTACAGAATTTAATGGCTTTTCGTCAGATCCGTAAACCAACCCAGCCTCACGCGCCATGCGGATGATCTCTTCTTTATCCATGATTCTTCTCCTTTAACTTGGCTTCAATGGCACGACTAAAGCCTTCAATATCAAACAAATCTTCCCAATCCCACCATTTTTTGCTTACGACTTTTTGGATTTCCTCATCCGTCAGGCCAACCCATTCACGCTTTGGTGGGGTGGTGTATAGGGGTTGCACTGGGTCGTTGTCTTTTGGTTTTGTGAAACACAAATACCTCTCCCCAATACAGTCAGTTGAAAGCCACGCCACAGGCTCTTGCTGCGCTAGTGCTGCATTCCAGCCACGCTCATAAGCTTGCCCTAACTCGACGGCACGGTCGTGTTTAGTTTTCACCATTTCATCGACACGTTTTTGCGATGTGTCGTCAGCATCAACAAGTGCTTTGCGAAGGGCGTTAATCGCTTCCGAGTAGTAATCTTCATCGCCCGTTTCCATCAACATCTCTGCGCTTGCATCCTCTAGCACTTCTATCGCTTCTTCAATGGCTTCTCTGTTCATGTGTTCTTCTCCTTTAGCTTGGCTTCGATGGCGCAAGCAAAATTGCCCCAGTGCTGATTTCCTGAATAGATCTCTTGTATTTCATAAGCCGTCAGCCCAACCCATTCACGGGGTGCAGCGTAGAGTTTTGCGCCAACCTTAATTTCACTTGCGTCATCCCAGGCGACACAAGGTCGCCCGTTTGGTTCAATCCGGTAAACGTGAGCCACAGAATCATCTTCAGCCATGCCCTGCAACCTGTCAGTCATCTGTCTTTTCTTCATGATGCCCTCAGATTGAAAGGGTTGTTGAAGTTGATCTCGAACACCTCCTCGACCGACCCGTTTTGCAGAATCTTCTTCTTCACTTTTGAGTCTGCTACAAGATAAGAATAAGAGAGACCCGCTTTCTTAGCCGGAGAAGATTGTTTCCAGACCATGCCCCTGATGACTTTGCCATCGAGAATGAGAGGCTCTAACGAGTTCTGGATGGACCGTGGGCTAACTTTTAACTTCTCTGCAAGTTCGATAGTCGTAACTGGTGTTGTTCTTGACTGTAGGTACTTTAGACAAACTTCACCCCTGCTAACCTTTTGTGTCATGCCATATCTCCTGTCATGTCTATTTCTGTTTCTTGCAAGGTCTTGGTTGCTAGTTTCAAGTCCTGCAAGAGAATCCGCAACTCTCTGCTGTGGACAATCACATAGTCGTTTTCCTGTGCCAGCTTGTGTAGCAGTTTGTATGCTCTTTCTTTCTCGTTCATGCTGCCCTCAGCTTCTCTGAGATCCTTGCCTTCCAAGAGTTCCAGTCCTCTCCTGGTCTAGCCGGACAATTTACCTTTGCTGCCATCTCAGCAGTACCCTTCTCTGTAGCCCACCACACCACAACCTTCTCTTGTGCAGGCGCAATCTCTAACTCATCTTCCCATCTTCCTTGGTTCAGCCAGGTGGCAGGGTGCGGAATAAACTCTTGATCTTTTCCTTTAATGCGGTAATACCGATTGTGTGCATCCAGAGCATCCACAGCGGACTTTTGCTCGCTGATTGATAACTTTGCCCACGCCTTAATGGCTTTGCGTTTACCGACCTTTCTTGGGTACTTACTCCAGAACTCTTCAAACATAAACATAAAACCTCCTGTGTTGGAGTTTTTACTGTAGACCTTTTTTTATTTCTTGAATGTCGTTCTGTTGACAATCTTCTGCTTTCTTTATTTCTGGACATAACTTCCCCAAGGGTGGTAGCACTCACCTCGCCCCGCAAGGGTCACTTCTGGATGTTCCTTGCCTAGCGTAGCCGAAGCCAGCGATTCTCTCCGACTATCTCTGTGTCTGCCACCCATGCAGAAATAGTCTACGTCCAGTACCTCACTGACAGTCTGGATCGGAAGTGCTCTAGGGTGTCCAGATTCCGGTGTTCTACTCCAAGCAGCCCATGCAGGCTCACTACTAACGGGTGGAGTCCGGTTATCGAGCAGAAATGAAAAAAGCCACTTACTGCTGCGCCTGGTTGCTGTCCCCTGTTTTTACAGGAGCAGACGCATGAGTAAGTGGCCTTAATACTGTTGACAGCAACGACAACAGAGCAACTATATCACATCTCGACGACCTTACAAGTCCATCCATCTTTTAGCTTCCCCCAACCATGAACCTCGATCTTCCAGCCTGCTCGCAAGATAGCCGGAAGATGCTCACACTCGCTTATCTTCTTCACCCTAGCGTTGATATTGGCCCTGCTCGTTGTCTGCACCAGCAGCGTCTCTTCGTCTCTGAGACAAAGGATGTCGCCTATCCCAAACAAGTCCTGGCGTATGCGAGCCCACGGGTTCCAGTGCTCGACGATCTGGCATAAGTAGCCTCGCTCCCTCAGCGCAGCTAAGGATCGCTGAGTAGGACTTACCGACGAACGGCGTTTCTTTTTGGTATCAGCGGCAGAGATTGTCGTCACGAAGACAGTCTTTAGTAGTTGATGAGCCTAAGATTACTCCATCACAACAAGGAGCCAAGAATGTCAATCACAGTTAGCCAGATTGTCAAAGCAATAGAAGTATTAAGCAGGATTGAGAAAACAAGTTTTTCGCAGTTCTCTGATCCTGTGTTTGTTGGCACGTTGCAAGGCGAAGCGTTTCTTGCGTTGTTTCCACTCAAGCACGGTCTTGAAAATCTTAACTTAGAAGTCGAGGTAACAAATGACTGACTACGACTGGTGGTTGGACAGAGAACTTTATAGATACGACAGAGAGAGGGAACAGAATGACTACCAACAACAGTTGGAACAACAGGAGTACGAACTTGACCAAGTACAAGATAACGAGGAGTGACTGGGCACTATGCAGCATATTGGGAATCTTTTACGGGGTACTCCTGTTCCTGTTCGTAAGGTAGAAAACATGAAATTCGCTGAACTTAACAAAATTAACGTCAACAGCAAGATCGAGAAGAAAAACAACCTTTCGTATCTATCCTGGGCATGGGCTGTCGAGCAACTTTTGCTCAACGATCCTTCTGCTACTTGGGAGTACAAACCCCATCAGATGTGGGGCGAAACGGTCATGGTGTTCTGCGAGGTCAAAGCCTTTGGAGTCTCTCGCACTGCTCAGCTTCCGGTTATGGACCACAGAAACAAGGCAATCTCAAACCCAGATTCCTTCCAGGTCAATACCGCTATGCAGCGGTGCTTAGCTAAGGCTATCGCGCTGCATGGTCTAGGGTTATATATTTACGCTGGAGAGGATCTGCCTTCCGAGGAAAAAGTAGACGAGCTTGAGACCTACAAGGCAAAACTCGAAGCAGCAGAGTCCTTAGACGCTCTTAAAGCAGAGTTTTCTCCGGCCTACAAAGCTATGAAAGACAAGC
>OGWF01000095.1_pt1 | contig 13452 bp, 26 predicted proteins | sample 1575951 | NCBI WGS metagenome assembly OGWF01 (sample SAMN07581523, study PRJEB24739) | freshwater metagenome | place: Singapore | collected 2015-01
ACACTCTTTCCCTACCCGACGCTCTTCCGATCTATTTCGAGGTTATACCAGTCAATGCGAGCGCCTGCGCGAAGGGCAAACCGGGCGCAATTCTGCATGATGGTGGATTTCCCATCGCTAGGCCGTCCTGCAAAGATCGTGACGCGCCCAGGCTGTAAACCGCCTAGTTTGGCGTCTATCGTCGGGAAACCAGTGGCGAATCCTGGCAGCTTGCCGCCCATCTTTTGACGTTCCTCGACCTCATTGACGGTTTCGGCAATGGCATCCTTGATCGGAATGCGGGCAAGGCGTTTACCTGCATCCTGTCCAGCCGCTTCAATGATGGACTTGGTTGCGTCCAATGCTTCAGTGACTCCATCAGGTTCAGACACTACGGCAGAAAACAGCACCTGAAGGCTTTCAGCATGGGCCGCGATATGCCTTCGAAGCTGCCAGCGTTTTTGCATGTCCAGCAGGTAAGACCGAAAATTCGAATACCCAGGGTTAAAAGTGAAAAGGTCAGTAGGTGTTGATATTCCAACTTCATCCAGCTTTTTCACGTCTCGCAGGTGGTTCGTTAGAGTGATCGGATCAATCGGCGTGTTCGCCTCCTGCATCGCCACAAGCTCGGCATAAACCGTTTTGTGAATGCCGTGGTAAAATGCGTCTGGCGTCAGCTTGGCCTGTGAAATCAATCGTGGATCGTTCAGCATAGCTCCAAGGACAGCCTTTTCGGATTCCTCAGACCACGGTAGCGGTTGACTGGCGGATTTCAAAAGCTCCTCGGTTGTCGGGATGCGTTTATGGAAATTCATAATTTACAGAAGCCCTCCGGGAATGAAGCCAGTGTTGCGGTTAACAGGTGCCTGCATCGGCTTCTCAATTCGATTCAGCCAGTTGATGAACCTGCGGCGAGTTGCCTGTTTGTTGTTGGTCCTGCACCAGTTGACCATCTTCGAATATTCGGCGTGAACATTGATGCCTTTGTAAGCGATGTCAGATTCAAGAGACTTCAACCAATCAGCATCAGAAAGAGTGTTGTGAGAGTCGTCAGACTCGACCTTCTTTCCATTCTCTTTCTCTTCTCCTTCTATTTCCCTTTCCTTTCCTTTCCTTTCCGTTCGAAGCTGTGCTTCACTTTCTGGCGAAGCTGTGCTTCGAAGCTGTGCTTTACGGCGTGCTTCACCTGAGTGCTTCCCGCCACGTTTTCCACTGTCCCTTTTGGCTCTTACTTCGTCCTCTTTTGACTTGGGATAAGCGTGCAAAATGAAGTCATCACCACTCCATTTCCAAAGCGGAGAAGCGGCAGAAATCTCTTCAAATGTAACGCAACAAGCGTAGCACCATTGCATAGGTTGCCACTGTTTGGCCCCCTTGATTACACCCCCATTTTCCTGATCTGAACAGTATCCAAGGAGCTTCAACCACGCGGATTGTTGCGATGAAGTTGCGCTCATAAACTCGGGCGAGCGCAAAAAACTTGTCTGAATGTTGATCCAATTCATGTGCATAAAAATCCCCCCCTTTGTGAGCCCCAAAAGCGCGCACGCTAATGGCAAAGGGAGGGAAAAGGTTTATGGGTTGATCTTCCTGGGCTCAACAGAAAGGTCATGCAGTGCTCCATTATCAGCACCGTTGAACAAGTTTCAAATTACAAAATGACAGGAAATTGCTCAACGTGGCCTTGTTCACGCCAACGAAGAACTTTCAGCCTAGTTTTTGTCCTGGCAGCATTGAAAGCCTTAATGCACAGCGCCATCATATAAGTCCGGTCCATTTGAGCCTTTGCCATGGAGTTTCTCACAAGACGCTCACGCAGCAAATACCAAGGCGAATCTTCATGCAGGCCGATGCCTTTATAAATCTTGTCCACAAACTCCTCGGCCATGGCCTTGTCCTTTTGACTGAACAAATAATAACAGGCATCCAGCACCGAAGGAATAAAAAGACCATTCGATTTGTAATCCGTTCGCAATGAATGCCGGGCGTCTGGATACTTCTCCAAAAGCTCCTCAATTTCCGTGTTCGAGTAGTTCACTGAGCGGTCCACCCTGCCAGTAAAATACTTGTCAATGAGCACTAGAGACGCAGCGAGCCGTTTTGTATTGCTCTCGCCACGCACGCTCAAAGTGTCGGCAGCACTGCGGCGCTTACCTGTGTCTTTGGTGTCAAAGACATCCGATGGAAGTCCTTCAATCACAAAAGATTCGATGGTGACGCCCGATTGAATAACAGCGGCCAGCCTATGCTGACCGTCAATAAGACGATCTCCATTCAAACAGATTGTATCGCCGTTTACCTTCCATGTTCCGCGCGTCATCTCATTAGCTAAGGCTTTGACATGATGCCGGTTCATCGGCCGGTTGTGCTTGTTTTTGGTGTCCAAAATAGATTTAGCCAGTTCTGGAGTGATGGTCATTAGTGTCGCTTTCATTGTCTGTGTTGATATTGATTGTTTCACTTTTCCTCTTTGAACTTCGCCACCTTCCTATCAGGCCGTTTGAGCGGCTGCTTACGCTGGCGTTTCTTCTCCTCGGCGGTCAATGGGACCTCAATAGTATCCAGTAGCGCCTTCAATGTCGGCTCCGCTAGACGCTGTTGCAGGTGCAGAAAGTTCCCGAGTTGATGACTGGCAATGCCAAGACGACGGCAAATGGTGCCTCGGTCCAGCTTCTTCCAAACAATCCTAGATCGGACGTGATCGGCCAAATCTTGAAGTGCCATCCTCCGCTGCCATTTAGCCTCCTCATAGGCTTTGTCAGCCGCTTCTAGTTTATCAAGGTGTTCCAATGTCGTTAGGTGCATGGTCGTGTTGTGTTCCGTTGATCTTCTTTTTCGTGCATGGGCAAAGTTTGGTCAGGCCAGTTCCAGAATTGACTAAAATCCGGCCTTTCCCAAGGCAGCGCGGGCATGTTTTGTTCATAATGTTTTAAAAAGTTGCCTGCCGCCGCAAAAGTCCGCCGGATGATTCCAACGGTTGAGTGCCCTTTTGCGCTTTTCTGCCACTAGTCTCTCGTCGGGCATTCCCAATCCGATTTGGCGACATACTTTGGCCAGCACAGGCACGGCAGGCAAAATGCTTTAAAACGGGATTTCATCTCCTTCGATTCCTGCCTGCGCATCGTCCAGCGCATCTGCTGCCGTCCTGCGGACGGTTTCTTGGCGTTTTGGCGCATCCTGGCGCTGGCCGAAGGTAAAGACCTTGCCGTTGCCAATGATGGGCAATTTCACGCCTTCTGCGCGTTCGTCCTTGGTCGTCGGCTCACAGATAAAATGCGTGTTACCATATTTGTCCTCGCCTTGGCGATTCTCTATTGCTTCAAGGTTGAGATAGACCTTGCCGTTTTGGTGTGGCTTGGCCCTGGATTTGCCGAGTCGTATGACAACACACTCCTCTCCTTTGATGGTTGCTTTGCAGGCACCTTGCAGCGCCAGAAGATCAATGCTGATGTTTAGTTTGTTCATGTTGTTTTGGTTCCGTGAGGAAAGGTTGAAATTTAGTGAGCCCATTGCTCAAAAAACGCATTTTGGAGATTGTTAAAGAGTCCGAGTAAAAACCAAGGAAGGCAGAAAGATGTGATGACGCCTCCCTGATCGCCTCCCGCATCGCCTCGTTTTCTTTCTCCAGGCGTTCGATGGTGTCTTGGCATTTGAGGAGTGCGGCGGTTTGTTGTTCAGGTGTCATAGCTGGCCTCCTTCCCAAGCATTGATGATCGCGCATAAATCGATGCCTGCATGGACAAGATAGTGACCATTGCCGTTATAAATATCCTCCAAAGATTGAATCCCGATTAACGCCATCTTGCAGGCCATCGGGGACATGGTTCTGGCGCGGGCGATGAAGGCGGCATTTGATTTCTGAGTGATTTCAATGATGTCTCGTTGCGGTTGTGTCCTAACTCGCATGTCTAACCACGATTCACCATCCATCCTTTCGTCGGATGGTTTTGAGGGAGCGCAAGTAAAGCAAATAAATCCAGAACTGTGTTTAATTGCATTGGCTTCTCCCGTTTGTTTTGATTCCTCCCACGGCCCAGGCGTAGCCTTTTCCGCTTCTTCGATATGTTGTCTGAGGGCAGCCTTGATAGCTTCGAGTTTGTTTTGTTGTTCGGTGGTCATGGCAGTGTGATACTCCTCCAGTGGGTTGCGTTTTTCCTGTGCCCAGCAGAGCTAATATAGCTCTTGGTATAGTTACCCTCCCAAATGCCTGCTCCATCACTCCATTCAACATCTTCAAATTGATCGCCGTCCTCGATGGTAGGCAGTCGTTCGGTGATGGGTATCCAGCGGAGGGCGTTCAGTTCGCGTTCGATGGTGCGGGCAAAGGAGGCAAAGACGATCATGTTATCTGCTGGTGTGCAGTCTTCATAATAGTCCCATTCTTGAGCGTCAGTGCGTGGTGTGTCGGATGTCATGGTTGATGAAGGATTTGAGTTTGGCAAAATCAGTAGTGCGTTTTTGCGCGCATTTGAGTAATATTCGACAATTTTGTTAATCATCTGAATTGTTCTGCACATCTTCGACCATCGTGTGCGTTCCAGCCGGACAGTCTGAGCTGCATGGCTGTTTCCGCCCGCAGCCGGAGCAATACTCAACCAAAGTCCCGACTTCAATTTGAGCAGAGATTCCGCGCTCAGCAGCCCTTGCGAGAGCAACACTGAAATCTTGGTTTTCCTGCCATTTTGTATGCGTTGGACGAGGCCATGATGGATGCTTGAGCTTCAAGCGATAGACCTGTGCAGAACTAGCGGATGGAGAGGAACGGCTCATAGGGCGTCTGTTGTGTTTGCGAGGTCCAGCGTTCGCCGTCCCTCATCCTTGATGTTCTGTGGTCGGTTGCAGCCGTAGCCGGGGAGGTGTCCGTAGCTGCTGATATGAGTGAGCACGCCGCCGCTTTCATACAGGCCGCCCGTGTAGCCGAGTTCGGCTTCCTTTGCGTATTTGCCGCACTGCGGGCATTTCCTGCCGCCTTCCGTTGCCAGCCATGCCATCATGCTTAGCTCGCGTTTCGGCGTCACAGAACTAGCGGCTGGACTCAACCGCTCTACGGTAGCGTTCGTGTTCATCGGTGTCATTGGTTCGCGGTCAAGTCAGCCTTGACGTTAGCCCTGATGAAGTCGCCGCCGAGTGATCGCATCGAGATGCCATCCGCTTTTAGGCTTTCGGCGTCACGGTATCGGTATTCGGCTTCGTATTCAGACGAGTTCACGAACAGGTTGAAGCCCACAGCATTTGCGGGGGACTTTGCGCGCACCAGCGTCACCAGTTCGTCTATCTTGTTTTGGATTTCGATGGTCATGGTTTGAGGAATGATTTGAGTTTGGTGAGGGCTGCAACTGGCTCGCCACGGGCAGCGGTGATGAGGCGGGCGCGGACAGCTTGTGCGGCAGGCTCAATCCATCCGCCACGATCCAGCCATTGCCTCCTGATGATTTCGGCAACCTCCTCCACCGGCACAGCCTCCATGCGCCGGATGGTCTGGGCAAGGACTACGTCGGCGACGGCCTGAGCGGCGGATTCACATAGCTCTTGATCGCCTTTGAGTAATCGGTCCCAAGAAAATCCCTTGGCAAGGATGTCATGCACCACCTGCCCCAGGCTCCGGCCATCGTCGGCAAGGATAGGCTGGGGCTCCGGCAGCTTGGCAAGGAAGGCTTTTGCAAGGGCGAGACGGTCGTCTGCTTCCTCGGGCCAGGCACTTCGGTAGTATTTAGGACAAGCCGCAAAGTTTTTCGCGTAAACTTGTTCCCCAATTTCAAGCATCGCCGCGTCAATGGCGGCTTGGAGTGTTGCGTCGTCGTGTTTCATTGTGGTCGTGTTGTATTGTTCCGCGTGTAGAATGCGCGGCCACCGTTGAAGTTTAGGCATTCATCATGGCTGCTTGAGCCTCGGTGACCATGATGACTTTCCGGTTCCAGTTCTCCGGGGTAACAAACACTTTGCCGCTGTGCTCGTTGGCAAATGCAGCTTTGCCTGCACTAATCTTGGTGCAGATGACGCCGCCTTGAGGACCGACAAACTGAGCGCCAATAGGCAGAGTGAAAGAAAGAACGGCGTTAGACTGGTTAGCTTTGATGAATGATAGGAGGTTCATAGTGGTCGTGTCTTGGTGACGCGCCACTAGTGCAGCATTGCAAAAACAAACGCAACTACTTTTTCACCTTTTTTCACCAAGATAGGATTCGATTGTCTCGCGAGCGTGATCGAAGCCTTTGCAAGTGACCACCAGATAACCAGCGGCAGACAGGCGCGATGCCCATTCCTTTTGCTCCTCGGAAACCTTGCCGCCAACAAGCCGCTTCATCTCAATGAACAGGCCGTGATAGTTGCCAGCAGGCCATGCTAAAAAGATGTCAGGCACGCCTCTTTTTACTCCCTCGGCTTTTAACATCGCCGCAGTAGCCGGATGACGCCATCCACCGTTCGGCACCGCAAACATATTGGCAAGCTGCGGGTATTTGTGACGATGCAGCGCAGCCCAGGTGAATAGGCTGCGCTGCTCGGCGTGTTCCGTGGCGACTTTGTAAGTGCGGCTCATTGGTTCATCAGCGTGTAGATTATCAGCGCCACCAAGACGATAGCGCCGAGGTCTAGGACATCATCAAGCCGGATCATAGATTTGCAGCTTGTGGACGATTGAATCATATACCTGCCGATACTGTTCGCAGAACTTGAACAGCGTTTCCTGCATCTTCGATGTGTAGTCATCCCAAGTCACAAGAACGTGATGCGGCTGCATCCCTGGGAAGTATGACCAGAAATGCCATTGGCGTAAACCAGTCACAACCATAGAACCGTGAACCTGCTGCTTGTAAGTGTCTGGCAGTCCACCGGCACGAACGTAACCAACGTGCGTCCCAGGCGCAGGACACTTGATTTCCAGCCCGGCAACGTATTCGCCGCCGTCTTTGATAAGTGCATCAGGAGAGCATCCTAAAATGCCGTTGTCGTGAGTGACAAAGCCAACCTGCTCAACATCCAGCCCGGTCTGCACCTGAAACGCAAGACGCGCCTGCGGTTCAAGTTCATTGCCGCGACGGGTAAGCCAGTTACCCTGAAATTCAGGCTCAAAGTCTGGCGCGAATGCTTCTCCTATCAAATCGTTGATATAACTGTCTGCGGACTTGGATAGTTCGCATTTAGCAGCGGTGACGATCTTGTCGAAGTTGCTAGCAGTAGGTTTGCCTTTCCGAACGGCCAACCATTCAGGAGTGCCTTGTGTGATGTCTTTGTGAATGTTCACTTAGCACCTCCTTTCACATAAGCGACAATGCCAGACCAAGCCGCCAGCGTAGAACGCAACTCGGCATCGGTGCAGTCGTCGGGATTGTTGCGCTTGTCGTCCAGCAGGCCGTTATCGAGTAGGTATTGACTAAAGTCAGTCCATTCGATGCCATCCTCAGCCAGTTTAGCTTTTACCAATTCAAGCGGCTGCATCGGCGGCACCTCGGCAGCAAACATATCAGCCGGTTCTGACTTAGACTGGAATGGATTCATCGGCTTAGCCAGTGCCTTTCCGCGAGGCTGTGATGGTGTCACATCGCGCAACTTCTCGCCCTCGTCCTCGTCCATAATGCCGCTAAACCCAAAAGCAACACGGGCGCACTGAATGGTTGCCTTGTGGCGAAGCATCCTGTGTTTCATCTTCCACGGGTCAGTGTTGCGGAAACATTCAGCCAAGTATTCAGTGACCTTAGTTGGATGGTTCCGATCCTTGCGGTAAATGATAGCCGTGCAGGAAACCAGATTGCCGGAGTCGTCGTGCTCGTCCAAGTGTTCGATGCCGTCGAACTGCGGATGATCGTTCATCATGCGCAACCATCCATCCACAGACACGACTGGAACGATGCCGCCGCCCTTGGCAGGGAAAGCATAAAGCTCCTTTGTCAGCGGGTTCAGCCCGTATTGATTGGCGACTACGACGAGCGTCATTAGCTCCTCATTGGATGCGCCTTTAAAGACGGTTTGTTTCAGCGTGTTGAGGAGCTTGTCAGGCTCTACGCTGAACTTCGATGCCATGACGGCAAGTGCGGACTGTTTCGTTGCTAGTTCTGTGCTCATTGGTCGTGTTGTTTTTGGTTTATGCGATAACTTTCCCAGATTGCAGATCATTAAAAAGTTTCAGCTTTGGATGATCTTTTCCATGGCGATCAGCCATAGTAATGCCGGAATGCTTGCGGTGCTTGCCGATTGCATTGTTGCGTTGGCCGCACTTGTAATTGTTGTTTTGGCGACGGCGGACTTTAGTGGATGGCTTGTTATTCATGTATTTGTTTTTAGTTGGTTGTGAGTTATGGCGGTGAGAGTGGTTCGCCCCATTTCAGACTGAAAAAGGCACTCTCTGGCGGCAATGGAAACGCCCATTGCAATAACGCCCCGCCAAAGGGTTACAGTGCAAAGCAAAGCACTGTGAAGATTGCGAGAATGGCAAAGACGGCGATGGCCTTTGCCAGAAAGATAACCATATCAAGATGGCTGGACATCACTACGCGTTCATCGCGGAGCCGCTTTTGGCGCGGACTGTTGTAGCGTTCGTGATCCAGAAAGCGCAGGCTAAACTCTGCGCGGTTATCGGTGACGCGGTCGTTTGGTCTTGGTGTCATTGTGCGAGAATGTTAAGAATGATAAATGCGAGGTGAATGGCGGCGATGATGAGGAGGCCGAGTTTCATTGGAAACAAGCGTTGCTGATTTTCTTCTGGATGTTGTTGGCGCTCTCCTTCCACGCGCCTCCCTTTTTGGCATAGGAGACAGCAAGACGCGGGTTGAGCTTCAGGAAGCGACGAGCGGCCCGCAGGTTGTAGGCTGCGCATTCCCTGGCATCTGCACGCATCTTGCGAAGAGTCGCCATCAATGAGTTGTCGAAATTTGATGCACTCATGCGTTGGCGTTTTGATATGGGTTTTTGGTTTTGCCTTTGCCACGCATCAGCTTGGCAAGACGTTCCTGCACGGACGAATCAGACAAGGCATAGTGCCTCATCTGTTGATTGATCGTCCGGTTATTTTCAGCAGCCTCGGCTTTAATGGCCGCGTGCTCCGTTGGTGTGACTTTGGTGATGATTTGCTTCATGGGCAGGGCAAGCCTGCCATGTCATCATCACAATGCAAGGTTATTTTTGTCCTATTTTAACCGTGCCTAGCCGTCCATTCAGCCAAGAAAGCTGACAACGGCCTGTCTGCATGGCACAGCATCACACAGGCGCATTTGTCGTGCTGGCATGATATTTCCGTGCATCCCGGCTCATGCTTCACCTGCGGTTTAGCGTCCTTCAAACGACGGCATTTTGCCGTAGCATTGAAATGATTAGCAATTCGCTCCCAATCGGTCATGCCTCGGTAATGATGACTTTCATAATCTTGAGGTCAGGATGCTTCTTGCGATAGTCCTTGCCCCAAATCTCGCGCACTTTGGCGAGCGTGTCTTTCCTGCGATGTCTAATACAGGAAAGGGTAGGCTCGCCGCACTGCGTGGCACAGTAGGCCGTGATGCTTTTCTTTTTGCGTATGATGATTGGACCGTCTCCAGTGGTGTATGCACCACCGTTAATCTGCTGCCATCGTTTTGCGCCAGCGGCCCAAAACTTCGCGCCCTTTATGAGCTTCCAGTTTCGCGGACCGTCGTAGAGTGTCCATCCTTTGGGAATTTTCATGGCTGCGGATACTCCAAAGCAAGCAACAGTTCGAGTTCATGGATGGCCTTGCGGATGTCCTCGGCCCCATTCTTCCTGCGATGGCGACAGATGCGTTTAATGACGCAGCCTTCAAGGAAGTTGAGCTTGTTGGCAGTGATGAACTCAACTGGCTGGATTGTGCAATCTTTGTAATGACTGCCGCCTTCTTGGCGGTCTAGTGGCGCAACAGCAGACTTTGTCTTTTTATCATTGTTGCCTAAATAATCCTTTTTCATGTGATCAATGAGCAATTCGCCAATACTGCGCTTTTCACAAGGAAGAGCATATTCAAACAATTCAATGCAATCGTCTGGAATAGAATCACCTATAAAATCATGCGGTGACTCAATCCAAGTTCCATCCTTAGCCCAAACTAATGGCTGACATGGGAGATTTTTCAATCGTGGATCATCGGCAGGCACAATGGCCCAGCCGGGCGGAGGTGGCGGAATATCGTTGTTTCCCATGGTCGTGTCACAAAAGCTCCGCCAGAGCCGAACACGCTGCAAGTCGTTTTTCAGGGTCAATCATTGCCATCGCATCCCGTGGATTGTCAATGAAGCCTAGCTCGATGAGAAAACACGGCTGGAAAGACATCACGGCAAGGCGGGAGTGCTGGCTTGCTGACTCAGTTTTTACGCCACGGTTACGCAGGCCCAGTGTCTCACACAAAGCATCATTGATATTCTGCGCCATCACCCGGTTAGCGTCGCCACGGTAAAACGTCTCGGTGCCGGTAGCCTGTCCTGTGGCCGCGTTGCAATGAAACGACAGCATGATGTCACATCCATAGTCACGGGCTATTCCTGCACGTTCTCCCACACCACAAGACTCGCTGTTATTGATCCGAGTGCGGATGACCTTATGCCCGCGAGCTTGGAGGATGGCGCGTAGCTCATTCACCCAATCCATGGCAATAGAAGCCTCTTCCAGCTTCCCAGCGCAGGCACCAGGATCATAGACGTTCGGGCGGCGATTGCCCATGCCGTGGCCAGGATCAAGACAGATAGCGCGATATTTCATCGGTGGTCAACAAGGTAAAAAGTCAGGAACACGATGCCAATCAGGCAGATCGTGAGGAAGAGTGCAAGTGCAGGAGTCATTTGAGGGATTCAAGGACACGTTTCTGATACTCGGAGTCTGAGTGCCACACTTCATCAGTCTGGGACCTGTATAGCCCTTGTGATGTGCGTATCTCCGTTCCCGCTGGCACCTTCAGGAAGGGCGGCGAGTAGAGCGTCATGGAGTCGCTCACGTTCCTTGAGCAGCACCCGGAGAGTGTCAGCACGGCGGCGGTCAGTAGCAGTGTTTGCAGCTTCATGGTCTATGATCTTGAGTTTCATTCGTTCCAAGTCCCGGCTCGATTTCCACGCAAGAAACCACGGAAGCGATTTGAGCGCCGCCGTGGCTGCTTGGAAGAATGCGGTAATGGATGCCAGCGGACTCACGCGCCAGTCTTGTCAGCGTCCTTGGAAACGACAAGACCAAAGCCAGCGAGGATGCCGACGATCTTTGCCACCTCGTCAGCATACTGAGGCAGCCAGGTCGCGGTGATGACACCGGCGATAGTGATGATACCGGCCAGAGTCGTTTTCCAGTTCTTGAGGATGTTATCGAGCTTCATTTTTTTCTGTTTCTTTCTTGAGCGAGTATGAGGCGCTGGCCTCGCCCAGTTTGCCAGCATACGGACACCCGTTAACCGGGCATTCGTTAATCAAATCCACAGTGCCCCGAGCAAGCCCTAGCTTTTCAGCCATCATGGTAATCAACGGCTCTTTTTCTGCCCGCCATTTCTCGCAAGCCTCGCTCTTTGTGCGCAGCATATTGAACAGATAGCACAATGCTCCGGTGACAGAAGCAAGGGCAGTGATGGCAGCTTGTTCTAATGACATACCAAAAATAATAGACGCAAGCATACAGGGTTACAAGGAAGATTTAAGGGTTGTCTATGGCATAGGCAGCAGAGAAATAGGCCGCGACCTCTTCCGGTGTTTTGTTGAGAGCCACCCGGAATTGTTCAACTACGGTATGGTTTGATCTCACCGTTGGCGAATACTCCCACCATGTCTGAGCCTGAAACTTCTGCGTGGCGTCCTGAATGCCCTGAATCCATGCGCCGACCTGAATGCACAGGTCTCGGCCAAGAGCCAGACGTAAAGCGCCCATCGTAACCGTTGTGAATAACTCAGGCTTGGGCGGATTCTGTAGCTTGTCCCATGCTGCCTCAATTTCGGCAAACGTCGGCTTTGGACCTGGACCTTGCCAATCAAGCGTGGCGTATTGTTCCTGCGCCGTGCTGCCTGAACAACTCCAGATTGAGCCAGGAAAAGCGTGAGTGAGTGTATAAGTCAGGTTCATGGTGTTTTCTCGTAAACTCGCATGGAGGAGATGAGCGCGCCGCCGAGGTAGCTGGTGCCACCCGAATTGTTAAGATAGACGGTGCCGCTTGTGACCACGCCCCATCGCAGTTTGAACGTCGTGGAACTGGTGGAGCCCGCCGCGACCTTGGCGACAATTGAAAGCTCATTTGCGTATGATGCGCCCGCGTTTGTCACCCATCCAGAGGAAACAGCATCCGCGCCTGAATCACGGAAAATTGAGGCAATGACCGTATTCACTCCACCCGAGGAAACCCACAGCTTGACCTCAATAATGAGATCAGAACTGGCATTGGTTGGCGTGATCGTCGTGGCAATCTCGGTGTATTCGTCGCCTTCGTTACTCTGCGGTTTAGTGTTATCAAATGGTATTGTTGCTGCGGTATTTTTGCTATCAGAATTTGGGGTAAAAATAAATTGAGCTAATTTGCCGCCACCACTTGATCCTGTCCCGCTATTATCAGTAAATGATCCAGTAACCGTTGTTCCGTCCCTCTGGAACAGGGTGATAGTTTTTGTTGAATCGTCAGAAATAGACATTCCAGTGATAGCGTCATTAAACCCTGAAACTGCATAACCACTAACAGATTGACCATTTGTTAAACTGTAATATCGACTATCTCCAACTCCAGTCGTGAGAAATGCGCCCGTTTCAGATGGCCTTACAACTAATCCAGTTACATATGTTCCTGTTTGACCAGTCAATACATTAATTTGGCCCTGTAAATGTCCACTAACTCCAGTTAGGCTAGATGTGGTTGCATAAGAATTTAAATCCCCAGACACTAAGTATCCGGATGGATTGCTATTGCGGGGATAAAATACCCCTGTATAAGCTCCAGTAGCGCTTTGAGCCACATATCTACTATCGGCTGCGCCAGTGGTTAAAAATGCGCCTGTCTGAGAGCTTAAAGCATAGTTGCCAGTTTGACCAGTTAAACTGTTCACTTGCCCTTGTAAATAACCACTAACTCCGCTCACAAATCCAGTAGTGGCAAAACTGCCAGTTTCATTCGCCCGAACTACTTGACCTGTAACATATCGCCCGTCAAGAGGGATAACTACAGAACCAGTATCGCCAGTGCGATTCAATGTTAATTGACCATTGCCAGTATTGAAGCTGCCAGAATAAATGTAAAAATCAGAACCAGAGCCAGAACCTTGTTGATCTGTAAATGAACCGCTAACGGTTGATCCATCGGACTGATAAAGAATAATAGTTTTAGTCGATGTTCCAGTAATCAGTATTCCAGTTGTGGAAACGCCATAAGCTTCTCCAGAAAGCAGGAAGCCAACTCCATCCAAAGTAGGACGCTGATTAAATGTGAGCGGACCTTCCAAGAATAATCCTTGCGGGCCGCGAATAACAATAGTTTCTTGACCGCTTGTAATTGCGCCGAAACCAATCCCCATCGACTGATTT
>OGWF01000096.1_pt1 | contig 13432 bp, 18 predicted proteins | sample 1575951 | NCBI WGS metagenome assembly OGWF01 (sample SAMN07581523, study PRJEB24739) | freshwater metagenome | place: Singapore | collected 2015-01
GTGTCCCAGTCACGATATGGTATTGCTTTCAAAATTTAAGGATGTAAAGTCGGAGGATAATACCCGAAAGACGAGTTTGGAAACACTGTGCCGTAACTACAAAGTACAAACTCAATCAACTATTGATCCCGGCACACTTATTGACACATATACAAAGGAAGTTGAAAAGATTTTTGTTCGCTATCCTCTGTTGAAGCGTATCAGTAAATATAGCACTGATGGTAAGGATGTTGCTGATTACATCACGATGGTTGACAAGTTCAATCCAGTTTGAGTAGTGTCCAATCCTTGATGGTTTGTCCATCAAGGATTTTTCCTAAGTAATGTAAACTGATGTTATGTTTTGTTCTAAATTCATATTTGGTCAAATGTTCTATTGTGCCATTACTGTGCTGAAAATGAAACAAAGTCATATCACACCTTGGATTGTTAGTACCTAACTTTGCCCTTCGCTGGGCATCTTTGACTTCAGGTCTATTTCTCAACCCAATTTGTTTCTTGCGGAATTCGTCATCAGTCCACAGAGATTGTTGCGCCAAACACATTCTTTCCTTGACCTCAGGTCTATTTTGTGCCTCACTAATTAGGATAGACTGTTGTTCTCGCCATATCGGATCATTCCAATTATCTAATTTGGTTTGTCGTTTGATAGCAAGTAATTCTGGGCGATTCTGCGGCACCTTTTGAACTTGTGACTTGAATTCACTTACTCCTGGTTGCTGATAATATGATTCTAATCCTTTTTTGTGCCTATCACGGATCACCGGATCCCGCATGTCTATCGCTTTACCATCCGACTTGTTCAAATAATCATCGCGGCTGGTAACTTTTAATCTTTTCAATACTCGGTGTTCCCAAAGTCTGGCTTTTTCGGAATCAGAAAAGGTTTTACGAATGATTTTTATGTCAGGTTCCCCGTGTTCTTTTGTATAATCGGCTACATAATTGCTGGATGTAAAATAATTAACCCAAAAGTCAGAAGGATTACAGTCTTGTGCGAACCGCACCCCATAATATTTCATTCCGGTCTTGGACCATTTTATAAAGTAGGTATAAGGTGTATAAATAGTCATGCTGGTGCTTCCTTTCAAGAGATATAGCATTAGAGTGAGCGGGGAGGTAGTAGTCTCGTGGCTCACACTTTTTATTTATCATTTTACCCAAAATCTCTAAAAATAATTGACTGAAAATGTCTTTTCAGTTATACTTACATCTGTAACTCAACAATCTTCTAAGGAAACACATGACATTCCCATTTATTTTGCAGGGCAACAATGTTACCGTTGTTATCGGTAATAAACCCCATACTATTTCTCGGACACACATTACCTATCAAAAGGTAGTAGATGCCATTAAACAGGGAGATTGGCAAAAGGTCGCTGATCTGGTCGAGCCCAAGAAGGTAGTGCTGAACTACGGCAAGGGTAACGTGAGTGTCCAGGGTGACCAACTGTTCTGGAAGGGTAAGCCCATGAACAACGGTCTGGCTACTCGCATGATCGCCATGTTGCAAGATGAATTCCCCATCGAGCCTCTGGTCAACTTCATGGAAAATCTGATGACTAACCCGTCCAAGCGGGCTGTGGACGAACTCTACGGCTTCTTGGAAAAGAACAGTCTGCCGATTACCCCTGACGGTCACTTCCTTGCTTACAAGAAAGTCCGTAATGACTATCTGGACATTCACAGTGGCACTATGGACAACAGTCCTGGTAAGATTGTTGAAATGGAACGCAACGAAGTTGACGACAACAAGGATCGCACTTGCTCTAGTGGTCTGCACTTCTGTAGCCAAGACTATCTGCCTCACTTCGGCAATGGTTCTGACAACCGTGTTGTGATTGTTAAAATCAATCCCCGTGATGTGGTCTCTATCCCTAGCGACTACAACAACGCTAAGGGTCGTGCATGTCGTTATGAAGTTGTAGGTGAAATCGGTAACGATGGTAACCAAGTTGACACTGCGTTTACTAAGCCTGTGCAAAGTAACGCAACTAACAACACCTACGTTGCACCCAAGCGTGTGATCCCTCGTGTTACTAAGCAGGGTACCAGTGACTTCTATCGTGGTTACACTGATGGTTTCAAGGGTAATCACTACGCTCCTGGCTCTCGTTGGGACACTAAGGATTACGATGAAGGTTTTGACAAGGGTGAAACTGACGCACAAAACGGTAGCGATCCTCGCTATGAATATGTGACTAAAAGCATTAGCCCAAGCATTAACCCTGTTGGTGCATGGCCTCAGCCCAAAGTGTAATACTTAGTATTACAAATTAAGCCCCGGAAACGGGGCTTTTTTTCGCCCAAAAGTTGACAATAAATGGATTTGGGCATATAATACATGTATTGATTGATTAAAGGAGAACGAAATGGCACGTAGGACAGCCGCAGAACGCAAGCAAGAGGCAGAACGTATGCTCCAACTGAGTAATGAAGCAAGACTGGCTCGTGAGGTTGCTGAGTATCCTGCACGACTGATGGCTGCTCTGACCCGTTCGACCAACGCATACTTTGAACTGTCGGTCGTTGATAACAAGTTTGTAGTCCGTGACCGCAACAAGTACGATCCTCAGGACCATGTTCTGGCATACGCACACAGCCCAAATAGCCAATCGCAATTAGAAGAATTGGAGTATGAATTGGACCGTCATGAGCGTGAATTGGCGGAAGCCAAGCGTCTCCGCGAAGTCAAGGAAAATGCTTTGCGTAAGGTCAATGAAATGCTGACCGAGGAAGAACGGGAACTTTTGGGGCTGTAATGACTACGCACGTTAATACATTCTACACGGTGCATTCATTGTACTGGAATGAAGGTAGCGAATACGTTGCTCCTTACTGGGCAACCGGTGGATGTGGGCCAGGCGGCAATACCATAGAGGAAGCACACCAGCGTGTTTGCGAAGATATGAAGCGGATTCAGCCCGATATGCTTGATAAAGTGAAATTCAAAATTACCAAAACGACCAAGGTTGAGGAAGATATTGAAGAAATTCCGGGCACTCACGCCGCATTTTTCGTGCTAAAGGCTTAATACTTTCCACCCCTTAACTGAGCGTCTTGGGTTCTTAATCATTGATGATACATTACCTTGGTTGAGGGAATATGTCTCTACAAAATTTTTCTGGTTCATTTGGACTATTTCTCCGGTGACTTGATTTTCAAATGTATGTAGGGTAGAGTCTATGTCGCGGCCAGTCTTAAATGTTCTATTGTCTTTAAGGAAGTGGTGAGTTCCGTTCGCAACCTTGGTATTATTTGCCTTCGTAACCCGTGATTTTGCTAATTCTTTATTTTGAAAAATATGTGTACCGTTTGCCACTTGTATTAGGTTTGATTTTCTAGCCAAATCCGATTTCTCTTGAGGGGATATTTTCATTCGTTTTGCTATTCTGAAACAAGCAATCCAATCTTCTTGTCTATAGTGAATATCATAGTGATCCTTGATTGACAACGCAATAAGGTTTTCTATTGAATTATTCAATGGATTGCCGTCAATGTGATGAATCTCATAAGTCCTGCCATCTTCATCTTTTGGAATAGGACCGTGGTGCGATTCGTATATCTGGCGGTGATTGGTTTTCTTATAAATACTCATGCTGGTGCTCCTTTTGTAAGACTTTAGCATTAGAGAGGGTAGATGTTGGTAGCATCGTGACCCTCACTTTTATTTATCCCAAATAGTTGACAAAAAAATAGTGGTTCTGCTATACTATGTATAAATAGATAACAAGAGAAGCGATAGACGCAACTCAGACAATTATTCTAAGGAGTTTAGAATGTCACAAAAATCTTTCATCATTCGTAAAGCCTACGTGCTTTCGGCAATCAACAAAAAAGGCGAACGTGTCTATTACGACACTGATTCACATTCCGGCGGCTGGCCCTACTGGAGCACCTTTACTAGCCTTCGCAAAGAATTCGCTAGTCTGGACAAAGTTCCAGTAATCAAACCAACCGACTACATGTATAAAGAAGTCAACACCATCGAGGTGTTGGAAGTAACTTACCGAGCCAAAGTCATTCAAACTACTGAACTTGTAAGCGAGGCCCGTGCAAAGGCAGAAGCTGAAATTGCCAAGATTCAAAAAGAACTGGCACAAAAAATCGCAATGCTGGAGGGCGTAAAATGAAACAGTTTGATATTACTGTCACAGTCCGAGTAACCGTTTCGGACGCAGATCCTGAGTTCGAAGCACTGTTTATCGGTAATCAATTTGCCGAAATGTCTCTGAAATACAAGAGCATTGGCGCCGACAAGATCATAGAAGTGACTGCAAAGGAGGTAGCAAATGTCTAAGCCTTATGGAACCATCATGCTGATTGGTCGCTTTCAGCCTCTTCACAACGCACACTTGGAAATCATCAAGCGATGCACCGCACTGACTGACCAACTTGTCGTGGTCATTGGTAGCGCAAATCAACCTCGCACTTACAAAAACCCCTTCACATACGATGAACGGGCACGAATGATTAAAGCCGCAACTGCTGGATTGTCGTTGCGTGTTTACACCGAACCCAACATTGACACCATATACAATGACCAGGCTTGGGCTGTGCGTATTCAAGGAATCCACAGCAAATATCAATGTCTTGGCACTAAGACTGCCATCATCGGTCACAAGAAAGACCAATCAAGTGAATACTTGGACTTCTTCCCACAATGGGATTTTGTGAATGTTGAAGAAATTGAACCACTTAGTGCGGTCAATATCCGTGACTTGTATTTTACACGGACTTACAACAGCAATTTCATCAAGAATGTTGTTCCAGAAACCACCTATGATTTTCTCCAAGAGTTTCGTAGGACTATGGAATTTGAACAGATTGTTCGTGAGCGTGAATTTGTAGAGACATACAAAAAGCAATTCGCTGGTTTGGTATATCCTCCCGTGTTCGTGACAACTGACGCGGTTGTTATTCAGTCAGGTCATGTGTTGCTTGTTGAACGCAAGTCAGAGCCTGGTAAAGGTCTACTAGCACTCCCCGGCGGGTTCCTGAATCAGAATGAACGCATCATTGACGGTGTGATTCGTGAACTCCGCGAAGAAACTAAAATCAAGGTGCCCGGCCCGGTGTTGCGCGGAAGCATCAAGCGAACAGAAGTATTTGACCACCCTGACCGATCAGCAAGAGGTCGCACAATCACCCATGCTTGCTTGATTGAACTGCCTGACGGAGAACTTCCTAAAGTCAAAGGTGCCGATGACGCTAAGACGGCAAAATGGTATCCTATTGGTAATATTGATTCGGCAACTATGTTCGAGGATCATTACCAAATCATCAAGGAAATGACAGGAGTCTAAATGTCAGCGTATCGCACTTCCCAAAATCTTTCAGATGGTTTCTTGCGTCCGGCAAGTCTGTTGGAAATTGTAGGGTGCTTTACTCCAAAATGTGCGGCAGCATCATTTACTGATTTAAAATGTATACCGTTTACTATGATTGGCTTAGTGACATATACTTTGGATAATAAAATCTTAGCGATGTGCTCCGGCGTTTTCTTTTTGCCCTTGTTAGCCATGGCGATTTTTTGTCTATGCTCAAGTGTCTTTGGAGCGTCGGCGCACCCTGCCCCTGATTCAGGGATACGATTAGCCCAGATTCTGTTGCCAAAATCGTCAACAGCACTAACTACTCTCCAGAGGTTGCTATAATGAATGCCCCAGTGATTTCTTTCTTCTTTGGATGGAGTTTGTAAAAGAATGGTTGTCTCAATGTCATTGCCGTGTTCTTTCAAATGCGATAACCAATCAGTTCCTGATCCAAGGTATACATATGGATCTCGTTTTGTTTGGCCTAAGTATCTGAATCCGGTCTTTCTATGGACCTTGACATAAAGGGTATAAATAATCATGCTGATTGCTCCTTGTAAAAATATAGCATTTAGAGTCCCTGGGAATTACCGTTCCGCGAGGGACATTTTTGTTGACACAAATTACCGTTCGTGTTATAATTATTTATCTAAAATGGTTAGGATCTGAAAAATGAACAAACGAATTAAAGAACTTAGTAAACAGGCTTGGGAAAGCATAACGGTTCAAGATGCTTTGGCCGACGAAGCGTTTGACCAGTTTGACCAAAAGTTCGCCGAGTTGATTGTGCGGGAATGTATTGAGCAAGCAAGTATTTCAAATGGTCACGGCAATAATCAATGGGATAAAGCATTGACCTTTGCCGCAAAGAATATCAAAGAACATTTCGGAGTTGAAGAATGAACGAACGAATACAAGAACTGTTCCATGAGTCAATTGAAGACTGTGATGGCACAATGAAAGATCGTGTGTACAGTCTGAAACAGAGTGAGATTGAAAAGTTCGCCGAGTTGATTGTTGAGGAATGCATTTTTGCCATTGACGAACAATGTTCAAATAGTGATGCAGAAGGCACGATTGAAGCAATCACTATTTTGCAAAAACATTTCGGAGTTGAATGATGTTGATTCACAAAAAAGGTAATTTGCTTGACATGGCTGACAATGGTGATTTTGATATCATCATTCAAGGTTGTAATTGTTTCTGTGCAATGGGCGCAGGTCTTGCCCCTCAAATTGCTAGACGCTATCCAGAGGCAGAAGAAGCCGACTATGTAACCCGCAGAGGTGACATTATGAAACTGGGTAATTGGACTATGGCGTGGAGCACACGTGAACCTGACAAGAAAGCGTTTCGTATTATCAATGCTTACACTCAATATGTCACAAGCCAACAAGGTGAAGATGTGTTTGAATATGCAGCATTTGAATTGATTCTGCGTAAACTTGCACATGAATACGGTGCTCAACGCTACGGCTTCCCACTGATCGGATGCGGCCTCGCCGGCGGAGATAAGCGCCGCATCATGGCTCTATTGGAGAATTTTGCTAAGGTAGTAACTGAAAAGGGTGGAAGTGTTACTCTTGTGGAGTTTGACCAGAAATGATAAATAATAGTGTAGTTCGCGGAATGGGGATTCCCAACTACTCTAATGCTTTAGGGAGCACCAGCATGAATATTTATCTATATCTAAAAATCCACAACAAAACTGGATTGAAATATCTTGGCAAGACAAAAGAAGATCCGTACAAATACAAAGGCTCCGGTCTACATTGGTTGCGTCATTTAGCCAAACACGGCGATGATGTAACTACCCAAGTATTGAAAGAATGTTCTTCTAATGAGGAAATAAAAGAATGGGGACTACATTACTCTAATTTATGGAATGTAGTTGACTCCCCTGAGTTTGCGAATTTGAAACTTGAATCCGGTGATGGCGGCCCAGTCGGTCCAGAAGGTGCTAAAAAGATTTCAAATAAAGTAAAAGAAATTCGGAACGATCCTGATTGGAAAGCGACGAAAGGTGCCGAGGCTAAACAAAAGATGTTGGAGACAGTTACATCTACTGAGTGGTTAGAAACTGTAGGCAAAGAAGCAAGCAAGAAGCATTCTGATACTATCAACGACCCAAATTGGCTTGCTACTATCGGAGTAGTCAAAGCGAAAAAGGTTTCTGAAAAAGCAAAGAAAAGAAAGAATGATCCTGAATGGAGAGCAACCAAAGGAGTTGAGGCCAGACATAAAGAGATTGAGACTAAGTCCAATCCAGAATGGCTTGCTACTAAAGGTGCTAAAATGAAGGCAACCATGAAGGAACTAAGAAACAGTAAAGAGTACAAGGAAAAGCATTACCAAACTTGTCCTCATTGCGGTAAGACAGCGGATCCGGGCAATTACAAGCAATGGCACGGTGAAAACTGTAAAAAGAAAGGTTGACAGAATAATAGTGTTCTGTTATACTTACAACAAGTCCAGAAGATAGACTTCTGGCAATTTTAAATAAAGGAACTTTATTATGTCTATTTCAAGGTCAATCATTTTAAATACTGACAGCTATAAAACAAGCATGTGGTGTCAGTACCCTGCAGGTACTACAGGTGTATACAGTTATATCGAATCAAGGGGCGGACGTTATGATCGCACTGTATTCTTCGGACTGCAAGCCTTCATCAAAGAATATCTACTCTCACCAATCACACAAGCAGACATTGACATTGCTGATGAGATCCTTACCGCACACGGTGAGCCTTTCAACCGAGCAGGATGGCAGTACATTCTTGACAAGCACAATGGATACCTCCCAGTTGTTATTCGTGCAGTTCCCGAAGGGACGGTCGTCCCTACCCGCAATGTTCTGGCAACGATTGAAAATACTGATCCAGAATGCTTCTGGCTCACCACTTGGCTAGAAACTGCATTGCTCCGCGCAATCTGGTATCCAACTACTGTGGCAACTCAAAGCCGCGCAATCAAAGAACTAATTCTTGACTATTTGGAGAAAACTGGTGACCCTTCTACTATTGACTTTAAGCTACACGATTTCGGTGCTCGTGGTGTGTCTAGTATGGAAAGCGCCGGAATCGGTGGAGCAGCGCACCTTGTTAATTTTATGGGCACTGACACTATTACTGGTGTGCTATACGCCCGAGAATATTACAATGCTGGAATCGCTGGTTTCTCAATCCCTGCCGCAGAACACAGCACTATCACCAGCTGGGGTCGTGAAGGAGAAGTAAATGCTTATCGCAATATGCTCAATCAGTTTGCTAAGCCTGGCAGTATTGTGGCTATTGTTAGCGATAGTTACGATGTATTCAATGCGGCATCCAAACTCTGGGGTGAAGAACTCAAGCAGAAGGTTATTGATAGCGGCGCTACTGTTGTTATCCGTCCAGACTCTGGTGATCCTCTCACTGTTAATCAACAACTGATCGAGATCCTGGGTCAAAAGTTCGGCTACACTGTAAACAGCAAAGGCTTTAAAGTGCTGAACAATGTTCGCCTAATTCAAGGTGATGGCGTTAACGAACTTACTATTCGTAGCATCCTTGGTGGCTTCATGGCTATGGGCTGGAGTGCAGACAACATTGCATTCGGTATGGGTGGAGCCCTACTTCAACAAGTTGATCGTGATACTCAAAAGTTTGCTATGAAGGCGTCCTCTGCTTGTGTCAGCGGTACTTGGGTAGATGTACAGAAAGACCCAATCACCGATTCGGGTAAAAAGAGCAAAAAAGGACGAGTTGAGTTGTGGGAATCCGGGGGCGAATATGTTTCATCAGTCAGACAGCCTACTGGCTGGACAGACCGCGGATTGGGTTGGAAGCCCGTGCTACAGAAAGTCTTTGAAGATGGAAAACTTTATAACGAAATCTCATTTGAAGAAGTTCGTACTAACGCAAAATCTTCATAAAGTTCGTTAATAGTTTTGTGGCAATCATCGCGCTTGCTACAATTCGTGGAAGCAGGTATTACCCGCAGATTAGTGTAGTTCGCTATGACTTCTGCGGGTATCTTTTGTTTGAATCCTTCTGAGATACTGAATATATGATCTAGATGGAAATCATTACTGCGAACATTAGCATTGTCAATTTTATGGAAGTGTTCTCGGTACTGTTGCTCAGTAAGTGACCAAACTTCTATGTAATATTTTTCTTTTTCTGGCTTTAGAAAGAATTCTTCATCGGTGAGTTTTGATCTACTTTGATAAGTGCGACCATTTTCATCACGACTTTCTTCAATGGTCTGTTTTAATTTTTCACTAAACCGATCATATCCATTCTTGCCGAATTCATCAATATCAGTTCTTTTGGTGTTGGTAGTTTTCAATGCTTTTCTTTGAGTTCCTGTTAGCCCATCTGAACCTACTGTAGATTTCATTTTTTGTGCGATATTGTTATTGATAATATCACGCATAGATGGGCAGTTTGATGCTACGCTTTGGCAGCACACTTTTCCGGATTTGAATTGATATCGGGCATAGTTGCCACATTCACATAAGTCGGTTCCTGCATATTCTTGTATTTGTCTTGTAAATGTAGCGCCCGATTTGTGGTGACTATACCGCAATGTTGTGCTACACTCTTTTGACCCGCAGGTTTTGAATGTGCTTTTGTGTCTTTTGGATGTTGATTGACTGCCTATTTCGTGTGTTTTACATATAGGACAGAGTAGGTGACTAAATATCATTGCTGGTGCTCCTTGTTAGCATTAGAGGGGGTGGGTAGTTCCAATACCGCGATCCTCACTTTTATTTATCCCAAAACTTGACAATAAATGATTTTGGTGCTATACTATAGTCATAGTAACAAAACAGGAGTTGGAAATGATTGAAGTTGGTAAAACATACATCGGCAGTCACGGTCATCACGCTACTGTTACGGAAATCGCTGGTAGCAAAGTTTATTTCCGTGACCAATATGGAATTTACTTCAATCAAGCAACTGACCTGTTTGATACCATTTACATCAAGCGTGGTCAAGGTGTAAAATAAATTGTTTAGTTTGGTTACTGGTGCAGGCTCCGCTAACTGAACTTTTAGAATTTGCATAGAGCCTTGTGTGACCTGCAAGTAGCACAAGTGAATCACTAGCAAAAGTCGTTAAGTCGATGATTTAGGTGCAAGCCCTATCTAATTTAAAAAGATCCTATCACTGATTCTGGTAAGAAGTCTAAAGCAGGCCGCGTAACTCTGTGGAAGAGTGGTGGAGATTATGTTAGCAGTATTAATGCTCCCAGTGGCTGGTCAGACAAAGCAATTGGTCCTTGGACTGACGTTCTCGAACCGGTTTATCGAAATGGTAAACTGTTGAAGGAAATTGATTTTGCTACTGTCCGAGCAAATAGCAACAAGTAAGAGAAATGGGCATCTTGCCCATTTCTTCTGTACACGAAATCCTTTTTGACATACAATATAAGTTCTTAATCGTTAACACATCTGAAAGACACACATGACTCGTTTTATTAAAAATGGCAACGCATTCACCGTAGCATCTGATGAATCTATGGATGTACGTGATATGTTGCCCCCAGGTAACTATACCGTTAAAGAAATGCCAATGGGCGGTCCCTTGTACCTAGAACACATTGATGACTTCAATCGTCCTAGCAAGGTCTACGGTGACTGTCTGAAAAATACTGATCGTGTGATTCGCACGTTCATGGATCGCCCCAACGCAACCGGTGTCATGCTGACAGGCGAAAAGGGTTCTGGTAAAACTCTGTTGACCAAGAACATTGCAATTGAATTGGCAGCACAAGGTGTTCCTACTATCGTTATCAATGCTCCTTGGCACGGCGACAAGTTCAATTCTTTCATTCAGACTATTGAGCAACCTTGTGCTATTCTGTTTGATGAATTTGAGAAGGTGTATGATCGTGACCAGCAAGAGGCAATTCTGACTCTGTTGGATGGTGTGTTCCCCACCAAGAAACTGTTCTTGCTAACCTGTAACGACAAGTACCGTGTTGACTACCACATGCGCAATCGTCCTGGTCGTGTTTACTACATGATGGAGTTCAAAGGTCTGGATGTTAACTTCATCCGTGAATACTGCGAGGACAACTTGAAGAACAAGACTTACATCGATAAGGTTTGCTCTATCTCTACACTGTTTGGTCAATTTAACTTTGACATGTTGAAGGCTCTGGTCGAGGAAATGAATCGATACGATGAAACTCCTCAGGAAGCTCTGCGTATGCTGAACGCTAAGCCTGAGTTCGATGGTGGTGCAAAGTACCAAGTTGAAATCATTCACAACGGCAAGCACGTTGACTACAAGGATGAATTTGAGGGTAACCCTCTTCGCCCTGACGGTGTTGAAATCGGTTTCGATACTGATCCTGATGACGACAAGGCAGACTACATCTACAAGACCTTCAATGCTAATGCATTGGTCACTGTTGATGCAACCAGCGGTAAGTTTGTCTTTGAAGACAAAGGAACTCGTGTCATTCTGACTCGGGTGCAAGAAAAGCAATATAACTACTATGGCGCTTTTTAATCTTTATATCCCCGAGAGTACGGTCTTTTTGATCGTACTCGGGTACATGAATTTTATTCAAAGGTTGTAAAATGGTACGAGTACTGTTTTTGTTTGTAATACTTTTTATGCTGTTTTTTGCGCTGATCCAGGGTTCCCGCTATATGACTGGTAAACAAGCCTTGGCGTTGACAAAAATTGCAGGATTGAGTATAATTTGTTCTTCACTGGCATTGTTGGTGATGTTTGGTTTGGTAGTGTTGTTCTAACTTTTTAAAGGAAATTTCAAATGATTAAGCGTTTTGGTCTTGTTGCTGTTCTGGGTCTGGCTGTTCTTGCAACTGGTTGCATGACTCGGATCGAGACCGGTGAGGTCGGTGTGCGTGTTGGTTTTGATAAACAGGTCAAGCCCGGTGAACTGTTGCCCGGCAGCTTCAACCAAACAATCATCGGTGATGTTTTGACTTTCCCTGTCAAGGACGTTAACGTTGCACTGGATAATATGACTCCTGTTGCAAAAGATAACTCTATCTAATGCTTCCTGAACTCTTGGTTTATGAGCAGCAATTCGAATACAATAATCATAACAACTTCCTTCAGCAATATAAATACCATAAATAGTAATCCATGTATCAATATCGACAATCATTGGTTCATTATATCTACCATTACCATCAGTATAACCCTCAAATTTGAAATGAGTAATTTTAGTTCTATCTTCATTTAAAATAAGACATTCAGGGAGTTTTTGAGAATAGTCAAGAATCCATCCATCGACATTTTTCTTTACTTTATATTTAGTATGATAAATTTCTTCCGCTTTTTTAACTTGATATTTTGCATTTGCTTGTATACATCTATAATACATACGATGATTCGGTGTAACCAGTAAGTCAGTATGATTATTTTTAACACTATACATTTTACCTTCATAATCATATTCGTGTAATTTAATTGGACTCTGATAAACTAATTTACCGTTTACCATTGAAGCAACTTTATGATTTAATGTTAATTCTGAAACTGGAATCCATCCTTCTGTGGTTAAATACTGATGGTCAGGAGAATAACAGGCAAGTTTATCACCAATTTCAGGCTTTCTATTTTTGCGAATTCTAATTTTACAGAACTTATAACCTTCACTATTAGTTCCAACATAATTCATATCAATATATCCATCATCATTAGATTTCATATAAATACTATTATCTTGATAAGTATTCTTTCCACTCATTTTACGAGGCATAACCTTACCAACAATAATATCACCATTATCTACATAAGTATTCTTAGGAATAAATCCATCATCACTCAATTTAGAATAAGAATAAGGTTTGCCAGAACATAAATCTTTAGGATTAATGAAAATTTCTTCTTCACCAGAACTATGATTTTTAGTGCACTGGTCTCTAAATACTTTATAATAAGTGCTTGTAAATAATCCTCTATCAAGTGCAGATTTATTAATAATTACACTATCTTCTTGATTAAAGCCAGTATGAGTCATAATAGCTACAATTGCATTTGCTCCTGATGGCAATTCACTATTATAAGTATATTTAGAAAGTTTAGTTGAAACAATTGGTTTATGAGGATAGTTAATAATATTTCCCATATATATCGTGACTGGGAAAC
>OGWF01000097.1_pt1 | contig 13413 bp, 29 predicted proteins | sample 1575951 | NCBI WGS metagenome assembly OGWF01 (sample SAMN07581523, study PRJEB24739) | freshwater metagenome | place: Singapore | collected 2015-01
CCTGCAACAATCAAACCAGATTTAATCGAGACAGCAGGAGCGTCACATTGGAAGTATATCAACTATGGTGTAAATGGTACAAAGATAAATAGGGGTGCATAATAAATCATAACGTTGAAAAACTGCTTCAACAAAATGCAAATCAGCAAGGCTATTGGCGTGGTGTAGGCGTTGGACTGACTTTGCTGGTGTCTACCGTAGGTTTTGCAGCAAATTATTTTTTCACCAATAAATGAAAACATCTAAAGCTGGATTAGATTTAATCAAACAATTTGAAAGCTTTCGTGCTGCACCTTATTTATGTAGTGCGGGTGTGCCAACCATTGGCTATGGCACAACTGTGTATCCAAATGGTATAAAAGTAAAGCTGTCAGATCAAAAAATCACACAACAATTAGCTGAAACTTTTTTACAACATCATGTTAATGCAATTGAAAAAGACGTATCAAGATTAGTCAAAGTAACTTTATCGCAAAATCAATTTGATGCATTGATGTCGTTTGTTTACAACGTTGGTCTTGGGGCTTTTAGAGATTCCACATTGCTCAAATTGTTAAATGCTGGCGATATTGATAGTGCATCTAAACAGTTTGAACGTTGGAATAAAGCGGGTGGAAAAATAGTTGATGGTTTAACTAATCGCCGGAATGCTGAGAAGGCTCTTTTTTTGGCTTAGGTTTAAAAATATTATCCCAGTTATCTCGAACTTTTTTTGTATCTTCTTTACGTCGTTTGTCGCCTTTACCGCTCATAATAATTCCACCATTGCTTCTGACATTGCCGACATAGATTGACTGTCGGCAGTTTCTAATCGTTTATAAATCCTACGCATTAAGCCAATATGCTTATGCTTGGCACGCCTAAAAACTTCCCTTGGATTACCACCCGCCTCAAACGCTATGCCTGCTTCTATCAATGTTTCTTTTAATTCAAACAGCTTATCAAGTGGCAAATTTTTAATTTGTGTAACTAGCATTTTTCATAAATCTCAAAATCATAGTTGTCATAATTTTCAACGGTTGTTAATTGCCATCCTTCGCTTGGTATATGGAAATAACGAGGTTCTCGATTAATGCAATCATTCGGCACTTTGCCGTGTATAACCGTTCTTGCAATCTGGTCAGCTAGTGGCAAAGCTTCATTGTAAATATGCTGTCCACCAATAATGTATATGTGCTTATCAGGCCATTCGTTAAGGCTATATTCAATCGCCTCATTAACATCACTAGCCTGATAAAAATCATCATCAAAACAGTCAATTTCTGTGGACGATATAACAAAATTAATTCTATCCGGCAATGGCTTAACTGGCAATGACTCCCATGTTATTCGTCCCATCACCACAACATGATTCTGTGTTAATTGCTTGAATCGTTTTAAGTCACCTGGCGGTGGTTTTAAAGACAATCCGTTATAAGCAAACAATCCGTTCTCATCTGTGCAAACAATGATTCGAATCATAATCCTAAGCTCCATACAATTAACTTTGCAACTATAACTCCATAGGTGGCCATGAGAACATAAAATAAAGCTAGCATCCTGTTGGTGTAATGGTCATTTTCTCTTTCTAATTTTCTATTTCTTTTCATTTCTGATATGTATAAATCCCCAATGTGTTTAACGTGTTTCTGCCAACCATCTCTTGATTTCTCATAGTCTGAGTACATGAGCCACTCACCTTCTTCTGACTCTTCCATTCGCCAGAAATGTTTTGTTGTGTATCTAGTCATAATTCCCCCATTGTATGAATTTTACCTAACTCAATTAAAAATAAAGCTTCTGCTCTTGTCATTCGTGATGATCTTACAAATAGCACATCGTCTTCGTCATACCCTAAAATCAATACCCCGTTTAATTGCGTTTGCTTAGCATCATCTAAAGCTTGATCGACTGTAAATGTTGTTGATGGAGGTAATTTTGTTACTTTCATGCCTCACTCCCAAATGTATGTTTGTTATTCATATGTAACTTCTTTAGCCAGTTTATGTTCGCATCCCTTGCACTTATCATTGCTTCAAATTGATTGCCTCTATTGAGTCTGTTTTTCATCAGTAAATGGTACAAGCCATAGCCTTTTAATCTGTGTTTGTTTCTAATCATTTGTTTTTTCCTCCCCCAAAACTATCACCCTCAACTCATCTATGCTATTTGAAATAGCATCCTGCAAATAACCTGGAAAGCTTTGATTGCTTATGATATAGGCGCTTTCTAATGCTGATAGCAATTCGATTAAAGATAGGGCGAGTTCTTTGTTCATTCCTCCCCCTTGGCTTTTGCAGTTGACGTTGGCTTTGAACCCACCCACCCTAAAAACTTACGGGCCTCATTCCAATGCTCAAAAACATTACCTGATGCACCAGTTGGAAATGCTGACTTTAGCGCCAATTCGTAATGATTGATCGCCTCTTTAATAAACTCTAAATTTTCAACTGTTTCGTCTAACACTTTGCTCATGCTTCCCCCTTAGCTTTGGCGATTGCTTGTCTAGCCTTTTCATAAGTTCCGCTGGCTTCTTCTGTTGATAACCCGTATTGCCAGTCATCAATGACTTGTTCCAGCGCCTCCAGCAACTCATCCCGCTGGGCTTTTAACTGTTCAATCTCAGCTTTGAGCTTGTTTAAAGTGTAGCTAGTCATAACTTCTCCTTGGCTTTGGCGATTACCGCTATAGCCATACTTGCTAACCGTGTATCGCCTGTTCGACGGACTTCTTCAGCAAACTCCAACAGATCAGGCGCGGCGGCTATTAGTGTTGCGTTTGCATTTGTTTAGTACCTACGCCCCAAGGCCCTTTTGTGTGCTTACTCATTCACCACGCTCCCGCTCCCGCTCGGCAAGCATTGCGTTTGCATAGTTATACGCTGACGTGGCAACCAGTAGATATAAATGACTAATTTCTTCTTCCTCTTGTTCGTTACCGTAATGACTTAAATGAATATTGAACTTATCGATCATCGCCTGCATCGCCTTAGCCGCGAAATAATCGCGCATAGATAAACCTTGTTTAACTTCAAATTGACTCTCATTATTTGCATAAATAATGGAATGTGGGAACGCTGGCCCACCGTCTTTAATTTTGCTCATTGTTATTCTCCTTTATAGTTCCATTGCGATCATTTTGCTATGAATAAAAAATAAATTATCCATGCCATTTGTGAGCCTAAATACCCTACTAAAAAATATACTGCATTACTTATTATTCCCCTTCGCTTTGGCGATTGCGCGTAATGCTTTACCTAATGCGCTTGGTTTATCTTTGTAATAATCCAGTGGCAACTCATCTCCTGTATGGAGTAAGGGTATTGCAGCTTCCAAAGCCTCCAGCAACTCAGGCGCGGCGGCTATTAGTGTTGCGTTTGAATTTGTTTCGGCAATGCTGTTTGTATAATTAACGGTTGCTATGTACCCATTGTCGTTGAATATTTGAGCGTGGCGCGGTGATACGCCATTGCTTTTAGTTCCTACGTCCCAAGGCCCCTCTGTGTGCTTAATCACGCTTCCCCCTTGGCTTTGGCAATTGCGGCGTTTACAACGGCAAGTTCTTGCGTGAAGTTTGCGATTTCCAATGTGCGGCGGCAATCAATTAATGCCTCCAGTAGCTCATCACGCTGTGCTTTTAATTCATCAAAACAGAAAATAATATCATTTAATTTTTCATCACCAAATTGTGCGCCAATTGATGTTTCCCACCAACCATTATCAGATTCTGCTTCTGTTTTATCAATTCCCTCTAGTATTTTTAAAATTTCATTCATCTCCAACTCCTATCCCATGTGCTTTTTCAATTGCTCTGCAAAATACCAAATAAGGGCTAATGGTTTTATGTGCTTCTAAAGCAATCGCAGTAATTTCATCATGACTCAACGGTTTGCGCTTTGGTGGGGCTGTGTAAAGCGCAACGGTATTCGCTTCACATTTAAACGCCGTCAAAATACAAGGATGGTTATCTTTCAGTCCGCGCAAAGGAATAACGTTAGAACTTGCCCACGCTACAGGTTCTTGCTCATCTTTGCTCAAATACTCAATCACCTCGGCCAAGTCGTTCGCAAACTCGCTGTTATAACCGTCACCGTTGGGAATGTATTGCTTTAATTTCTCCGCTAGTTTGTGCTGTGATTTACTCATCATTCACCACCTTATCAACCCATTGCTGTAACAAACCCGCTTGTTCACGCATAGAATAACTTTGTTCCATTAAATCCAATTGCTTCTTGCCTGCTTTATGACTAGCAAATTTAGCAAGCAAATCAGCTTGGCTTTCAAATGATTTAACCTCTGCATTGATCTCAGCTAAACAATCGGCTTTAGCTTCCGCAATACGCTCATGAATGCCAAGTGGCACATCATATTCACTCCAATAATGTGATGATTGCTCAAGTTCAATTGTTAGCTTTAAAAGTTTTTTTGCAAATTCAATGCTCATGTTTACACCTTTGGTAAATTAGCTTCATGCGTAACCATCAAATATAAATCAATCAACGCAATAGCTTGGTTAAATTCTTTTGGAACGTCTATTCTTCCTGTACTCATCATGCTAATGTTTTTTTGCGGTATTCCAGTTACATCTGATACTTCGGCCCAATTCCATCCGGTTTGTTGAATGCCTTCAAAAATAGCTTCCCATCGTACATTCGTTAATTTTTGCTTTGCTCGTCTTGGGTACATATCAATCACACCAGTAAACATCAGATAAATGAACAATATGTCGCTTTGGTGGGTTTAATCTAATATTGGCTAACTTAGCTTGGCGCTCTGCTTGCTGTTCTTGTGGCAAGAAATCGCCACGCAAAAATTTATTGATCATTGTTTCTGCAATAATTATTTTTTCTGGCGTTACGGCAGGGTTTGCTGTTAGCTTTTTTTTATGATTCCCTGTGTAGTTATAGGCTCTAATGGATTTTCCGCTTGAGCGTATTTTTTGACGGGTATCTTTAATTATTTTTGCAACATCATTGTTTTTCGCAAAAATCATTAATTCATTCTTGTCATACAAACAGTTATTGGCTTTTTTATAAACTGGATTAGGAAGCCCTGCGGCTCTGCGTAATTGCCTAAATACCGCCACTTTCAAGCCAAGCACTTCTGCGGCTTCATAAGTATCAATTAAATTTTCCATTATCTTGCCGCCTTAACTACTTTACTGCATTCTGGACAATAAACACGAGTTCGGCTTACTGTTTCAATTTGTTTTTTGCAACGCTTGCAAATAATTTTTTTGATGGGATTAATGATTTTATAACTCATGCTTATAACTCCTCAATTATGCATGAAAAAAGTGCTTGTCTTTTTAATTTGCGTTATCTGAGTAATATACTTCTTAAATGACCATTGCTTTTTATTCCATATTTGTTTTTTAATACTGAATAAGTCGCACCATTTTCTCTATCTATTTTTATTTCATTATATTTTAAAATTAATTCAGGATTTGCATTGTTGTTAAACACGCCATCTTGCCGTTTAGTATTCAACCGTCCTTTTTTCTTACAATCTTGCATATTATCTTTATGTGTCCCCAAAAACATGTGGTTTGGGTTTACACATAAACTTACATCACATTTATGACAAATAATCATTCCATTAGGAATGCTACCATTAATTAATTCCCATGCGTGGCGATGAGCTGATATGGTTTTTCCTTTAAAATACAAATATCCATATCGACCCTGTGACCGAGTTTTACCTTCCCATAAAATACAATCATCCATAAAAACTCCTGCTATATTAAAAATAAAGATGGTTGCCGGTGCTGATCTCCGGCTTACTGCAATCCGTCAGTTCTGATGCAATCGAGTTTCTGACCAGCTTCGGCGTATCAGCCTACGCATTAACCATCAAGTGAATACCACTACGACCACGTTTCCGCACTCCGACCTGTCCTTCTGTTTACAGGTAGTGATATTCCTTCATAGTGCTGGTTACGTTATCCAGCGTTTAAGTTTGACGGAACTTAAACCGTAAATACAACCGTTATCAATTGGAAACATCGTAAACCCAACGGAGCAAGATCACTATGTAAATCTTGGATAACTTTGTATTCTCAGCTTTTGTAACCCCAATCACTGATAAACGGGTTGAGCGATATTATAATCAAAATTAGTCTTTGTGCAATTTTTTTTTATTGCTCCAAAACAAAAAAGCTTCAAAAGCCGCTTCATAACCTAATGCGACACAAACAAAAGCACCTGCTGTTTTAGCCGCCAACAAATATTCTTGCTGTCCATCTTGCCATGATGACTTGGTGTGGTCTTTGCGTTTTAGTTCGCATAAGAACGTACGCGAACCAGGAATAATAATATCTGGCGTTCCTTTGGTTAAGCCTTCTGACTTTTGTTTGGCAGCTTGGTGAAAACTGCGTTTGCCTTCATTTCGGCAATGCGTAGCAATTGCACCATAAGTTTCTGGGTATTCTCTGCGAATCTTGGCAAAAAATGTTACGGCTTCTGCTGTTTCAGATGGGCAGTCACCGCGAAACTTTATATCACCAAAAACAGGTATGCTAGGATGGAATTTCATCAGGCTTCTCGTTGTATCCTATTATCTTGTAAAAGTTATCAACCTTTTTATAACTAATCGTTTCTGGTTTAACACAACCTGTATCCGTATTTTCCATAAAACGGTTGTATTCCCTTCTCATTTTTTCATTAAACCATACGGTAAACGCTCGGTATTCTGTTACAAATTCAACTTTTAAACAAGGATTACCCGCTCGACTCAACGTAGGCCAAACTACCATAGACACGACTCTATCAGTTTGTAATTGTGTAGGGTCTTTTTTTAGTGCTTTGAAATCAGAAGCCAGTTTTTCATTAGGGTCTATAATCTCACCTTTGCACTCACAACAATACCGCGCAGCAATATCATTTTCTGCTTCACAATGTGGACACGGCTTAAACGTCCATCGTTGTTCGCACTGTTGAAACTTTCCGGTTCTAGTTGCGCTCCATCCATTACAGCGCCTTCCCCAATGAGCAGGCATAGCGCCAAACTCTGTACCTATTTTATTACCTTCAAGGTCTAAAAAATATCCATCAATACTAATTTGATAACCGTCTTTATTTTCTTTGGCGGAAAACTCATTTTCTTGGCCGCAAGTTGGACAAATACAATTAATAAATCCACCGCCGCCGGATGACATGGACGCTTCTATTTCTGGATTAAAAATATCACCATCTGGACAATGGCGGTCAATGTTTTCAGCGTAATCCAATACCAAACAATTGTCTTTATTTGCTGCTATACGCAAACCACGCCCAATAATTTGCTGTAATAAAGCTACTGACTCAGTAGCGCGTAGAATAGCTATTACATCGACATGAGGAGCGTCAAAACCCGTGGTTAAAACGCTAACATTGACTAGGTATTTAATCTGTTTGGCTTTAAACCGAAATAAAATTGATTCACGTTCTTGCGCTGATGTTTCGCCCGTCACAATAGCCGATAATTCTGGTGGCAAGCTTGCCATCACTTCTTGAGCGTGTTGTACCGTGGCGGCAAATATCATTACCCCTTGGCGTTCTCTTGATTGCGCCACAATATCACCCACAATAGCCGATGTTAGCCTACCGTGACCATGATAAGCTTTATCAACATCTGCTTTACTAAACTGTCCCATTTTATTAACTTGCATTTCAATGGTGTCGTAATGTTCATTGATAGCACCAATAATAGGTTGCGTTAAAAAGCCTTGTTGAATTAAATCCCTAGCGTGTACCGTGTAAACCCGTTGCATAAAAAATGGGTCTTTGGCTTTGTTTTGACCATGTGCTTTCCCGGTTTCATCTTGGCGGTAAATATACCCATCACCTAATCTATAAGGACTAGCACTCAAACCAATTATTCTAAGTTTTGGATTATGATTTTTGATTGATTCAATAATTTCTTTTACGGTCGGTGTTACTCGATGTGCTTCGTCAATTATCACCGCACAAAACCGACTTCCAAAACGATGAATTTTATTTTTGATACTAACAGGCGTCCCAAATACTACAGGATATTTAGTACACGTTTCGCCAACACTGGCGCTAAACAATGAACATAAATTGCCTGTTTCTCGATATTTTTCTGCGTTTTGTTCTACCAGTTCTTTTGACGGAACAATGCACAATATTGATTTACCTTGGCTTACTGCATGCAAAGTATTAGCAATAGCCGCCACAATATGACTCTTACCGCTACCTGTTGGCAGTTCCAACAGGCATGGTTCAATTGATTTCTTAACCCAATCTATCGCGGCATCGTGAGCCTCTTGTTGATACCATCTAAGCGCCATATTTGATAATCCTTTGTCCTATCCATCTAACTACAGGCACAGCCCAACTATTGCCCAATGCTTTATAACGTGGACCATCAGGACATTTATCGGCCGGTTTATTACGATAAGGAATAGCAGTATAACCATCAGGAAATCCCTGTAATCTTTCGCACTCTGTTGGTGTTAAGCGTCTTACTTGCATTTTATAGTCGAACAATTGTTGGTCTTGAGTTGTTGATAATGTAAATGCTTGCTCATCTTGTCCTAAATATCCTTTGCCTCCGCCATCACACCCACTACGAACCTTAATTGCATGAACTACTGCCGATACCTGATTAGTAACTTCGGTTGACCGTGGTGAACGGCTTGGATCATTTGTAGTCAGCGTTGGTGCAATATTTTGAAACACAAACAACGACCCATTATCTGCACTTGAATTTCCGTTCCACTTTGTACTGTAAGCCGCAGTCAAGCAATCAGCAACTGGTTGAAATGTATGAACTGCAACACCGCCTTGATTACAAGCTGGGTTTAAACAGCCTGGTCTGTTGAGTCCGCCACCATTCGCAGCGAGTGTTCCAGCAAGCTCGGTAACTTCTTTCCCCGCTTTTCTGCTCGGCGCAATATCCCTTCGCAAGCCGCCGAACTCAAAAAGAACCGCTGCGGGATCAAACCCGTTTCTAGCACTTGCGACAACAAACACACGTTTGCGTCGTTGGGCCACTCCGAAATATTGGGCATCCAAGATTCGCCACGCGATTGCTCTTTTGGTGCCAAGCACAACACCAGCGTTTGTCCATTTTTGCCCTGCTGGTTCGAGCGGATCATCTTCCCCTGCGAGTTTAGCCAAGAAGCAACCAAAGGCGTTGTCTTTTGTGTTAAGGACTCCTGGTACGTTTTCCCAGAAAATAATGGCTGGTTGTTCTCCTCGAACAATTCTTCTTGTATCAATTGCATCGGCTATCTCGCAAAATGTTAATGTTAAATTTCCTCGATGGTCATCAAGTGATTGACGATTACCAGCAACGCTAAATGCTTGGCATGGTGTTCCACCGCATAGCAAATCAGGTGCTTCAATTTCACCTGATAAAATCCTATCAGACAAAGCAGTCATGTCACCAAGATTAGGCACATTAGGATAGTGATGCGCTAAAACTGCGCTGGGGAACGGATCAATCTCAGATAGCCAAGCGGCTTTCCATCCAAAAGAATTCCATGCTACCGAAGCAGCCTCAATCCTGCTGCAAATTGATCCAAATTTCATTAGCTTAATTTCCAATACTCAGTTGGTTTGCCTTGGTAGGCGGATAAATCAGCATCAGGTGCTAAGTCTTTAATTGCTTTGGCGTATGATATAGCGCCAGCTTTAACAACTTTGGTTAATTTATGTCCAGCAATCACGCTATCTTGTTCACCACAAACCTGCACGATTTCATCTAGTAAACCTTTTTTCTGTGCTTCAAGGTCTTTGATTGCATCGTTAATTTCTTGATACTTAATTACCAATTGCTCGGCAATTTCACTGCTCAAGTCTTTATGCTTTGGTTCTAAATAAGGCGCTGGTTGTTCACGTTCTATTAAATACTTGCCATAAAAATCACCAATCTTTGGCAAGTTTTCATCCAACCATGCTTCATTAATTTCAACACGCTCAATCTTATGACCATGCGCTGACCATTGGTAAAAGTCACACCATTGGCGATTAGTACAGTAAAGCTGGAATTGTATTTGAGCGTAATAATGTGGCTGTTCATCAATGCTTTTAAATACAGGTTCTAAATCGTCTTTCTTGCTGTAAGGGCATTTAATCTCAATCAAACCATCATCACCAATCAATCCATCTGGTGAAGCGCCTAAAGCTGTACCTTTTTCAAAAAATCCGCATAACTGAACTTTGTTATATTCCATTTCATAATCAGCTAATGCCAACGGCTCATGGCTTGTTCCGTAATTAGTCGCTGTGTTACCTTGAAATTCACGTTCTGCGCCGTGGTATTCGCGCACCATTTGGCGCATAACGTCTTTAGGTTTCATAAAAGGCGACAATCCCAATATTGCGCCAACAATTGATCCAGTAATACGGCCTTTTCTGGCCTCATACCATTCTTCGGTTCTTTGTTCCATAGTGTTATCTCTGGTGTTTAATTAATGATTGTTGGCCTTTATCTAATTCCCATGCGTATTCAGCTCTGCATTCAACACAAAGCTTTTTACGCAATGAATAAAGCAACAACATACCAACTTTGCATTTTGGGCATAGGTTTTTAGGATTCATCGTTTGAACCTCTCGATTTCTTTATTGGTTAGTGGAATACATTCTTCTGGACTTATATCGCCACTATCTATTTCATCTTTAGATACAGTGCAAATTAAACCCATGAAATCAACCAAAACCCCATGCTCCGGTATGTTTTCCCACCATTTGGGTTTGATACGGTACTCATATTCAGGCACAAAGGATGGTGAACCGTCTATGTATATCCATTCTCCATCATTCCCCATTAATTCAATCTCAGCACCTTCCGCCCAAGCGTGGATTAAGTCTGCGTGTACATGTCTAGGCATTGTTTTTTCTCCAATTGTAAAAAATGGCGGTGGTTAAGCCGCCATGATTGTTAATGATTATTAATGATTACCAAGGAATGTCATCTTCAAAATCATCCGCTGGTGCTGGTGCTGGTGCTGGTGCTGGTGCTGGCGCTTTTCTTGGCGCTGACTCTGCTGGTTGTGCCTGCGCTGGCGATTTACCAGAACGTGGCGCAACGGCTGCAACCCAATTGCCTTTACGGTCGTTCATTTCCCATTCCATCACCTTGATTAACATCGGCTTGTTAATTAATGCTTTGGTTAGCATCATGTCTGTTGGGTCTTGGCCTGAAGCTACCAATTTACCACCAGCATTCGCATCAATAGCCGCCAACATTTGTTTTGCTTTATCGGCTTTTTTAGCATCTGCATCATAAACACGAATTTTTTGAAATACCTTTCTGTTTGCATATTGCTTTGGTTCAGCAATCACCCAACGCAAATTAATGTATTCATCGCCTTGGTATTCAGCCCAACCCGCTTCATCTATCATCGCTAAACAAGTCGTATCGTTTGGAATGGTTGCACCGCCTGTATCAACCTCAAATTTGCCGTCTGTGCTTACCTTGCTATTATCACTTAAATCAAAAAATGACATTTTCTATTCTCCTAAAGATGGAATGTATTGCGTTAATGGGTTTGTATTTGGCGTTACGATAATATCTTCAGTAATGCCGAATCTGTTTTTAGAAATGTTAGCCGCTGTTGCATAAGTAACTAGCAAGCGTGTGCCATCTGAAATTGCTTTTTTACGATCACCATCGCCTTGAGTAAAAGTCTCAAGCTTTAGGAAACCCACCAAATCGCTATTATCGATGAAGTGACTAACGGACTTCTTTTGCATCCGTATATTGTACCTGGTGTATGGGTCTTGATCCGGTAGCTCTATGGTTTCCGTTTCAGCATGAGCAATAAAAACAATATGCATACCTTTCTTTTCATTTAGAATTCCTGCCGCTTTACGAACACGGCCATGAAGTGACGACAGCATTTGAAAACCTGCGCCATAACCACCTAAAGCCTGTGCAATGCTTTTGGGCTTTTTAGGATCGTTTTCCACGATGTAATTCGTGAACAGCGTATCCAGTTGGGTAACGCTATCAATCACCAATGTTTGGTAATCGTGTTCTTCTTTTATAAGTGTAGTTAATTGTTCCCACAAATCATCAACTGATGATAAGACGGGGAAAGCATCCGGTCTTGATGCTAATGGAACAGCCTGTAATCCATCCTCTGCGCGGATAAATATAGGCTTTGGAAACGTGGCGGCCAGACTGGTTTTACCCAAGCCAGCATCGCCAGTGATTGTGCAGATTACTGCACGGTCTTTTGGTTTTTCAATCTGTTCTAATAAGCTCATAAATTTTCTCCGGTAATGCATAATTCAATCGTTTTAAAAATATGGTTTTTCCATTTTTTCCACCAACCCAATGCTTTAGTGTCCATGCTATTTATCATTGCATCATCAAATGTTTTCCAGTCTTCAATCGAATGTTTTTGACAACCAATTTGTAAAACATCCTTTGTAAATCCTATTTGCCATTTATCTAACTGCATTGTAAAAATAAATTTCATATCGCCCATACATAACAAGTCGGCTCCAGACAAGTTGGCTTTAAACAAGTCGGCTTTAGACAAGTCGGCTTTAGACAAATCGACTCCAGACAAGTTGGCTTTAAACAAGTCGGCTCCAGACAAGTTGGCTCCAGACAAGTCGGCTTTAGACAAGTCGGCTCCAGACAAGTCGACTCCAGACAAGTCGGCTTTAGACAAGTCGGCTTTAAACAAGTCGGCTCCAGACAAATCGGCTCCAGACAAGTCGACTCCAGACAAGTTGGCTCTAGACAAGTCGGCTTTAGACAAATCGACTCCAGACAAGTCGGCTTTAGACAAGTCGGCTCCAGACAAGTTGGCTCCAGACAAGTCGGCTTTAGACAAATCGACTCCAGACAAGTCGGCTTTAGACAAGTCGGCTTTAGACAAATCGACTCCAGACAAGTCGGCTTTAGACAAGTCGGCTCTAGCTTTTATAGCTAATTCCAAAGTAATCCTAATTGCATTATTTTCTTGTTCGTGTGAAAACAACACTTTATCTGTGTATCTTGATTTGATTTCTATTTTCATAGCATTACACTCCTCATTGGGCTAAAAATTCTCTCTGGTTGTGCATTTTAATCATCTAAAATAGAATTGCAACACATTGTTAAAAAAATAAATTGGAGCGACAAAAATAATGATGACGTTAGAACAGGTAATCCATAAATTAAAGCCGATGAATCTATCAGTGGTAAGTAGGGAAACCAATCTTTCTTACATAACGGTTTGGAAAATAGCCAACGCTCGTCACAAGAACGTGCCTTATGAAGCAGTAAAAGCGATTAGTGACTACTTGGAAAGCTTATGATTTACGAATTGCAAGAAGCAATTAGGTCAGTTGGTTTTGAGCCGCCTGATGTCATTACACCAGGTAAAGTCAATCGGTTTTCGACCAATGGCAAGAAATCCGACAAATCAGGCTGGATTTTCTTATTTCCTGATGGTGAAGGTGCATCCTTTGGTTGCTGGCGCACAGGTGAA
>OGWF01000098.1_pt1 | contig 13396 bp, 23 predicted proteins | sample 1575951 | NCBI WGS metagenome assembly OGWF01 (sample SAMN07581523, study PRJEB24739) | freshwater metagenome | place: Singapore | collected 2015-01
TCTATTATCTGCTCCTTCTCCATTGTTTTGGCTTGTTCAAATAATTCACATCCAATGGTGGTGTTTTCAATTCTAATATCCATTTGGTAAATCATTTGCTCTACTAACCATTCTACTGCTGTCTGTTTCTTCATGTCTCTGTTATCTTGATTTTGTGTTGTTGCTCAATCAGTTTTTTCTTCAATTTGTACAACGGTGTTCTAAACCCCTTCACGTCCTCAACAATCAACTCGTTTGCTATCTTATCGAAGTAAACGAAGTCCGCTTTGTACGTAAACATTTTTTTACCTTCTAAGGCGAAAACGAAAGGCACTTGGAGGTGTATATCCACCACCTCGCCTATCGCTTCTCTACGGGTCAATAAAACGTATCTATCGGCTTCCTTCTTGCTATCGAATAGAATGCCGTTGACGTTTGTTTTCTTGTTGTTGTATTTTGGTCGTTTTAACATCTTAAAAAATTTGCAACTATTTCCTATCAAGGGTCAGTAGGTCAGTTGCCAACCTATCCAGCTTACGGTCTGGCTCAACTTAATCGCAGAGGTTGAGGAACTACGTTCTCTTGTACTTCGAGCGCAATGTCTTAACTGGTCTTTAAACGGATTGAATCATTGGTTTTGTTCCCTTTTAAGGATCAATCGTCAAACCCTTCCAACCGTTCTTCTTCGTACTGCTCACACTGAATGCGGGCTTGTTCTTCGGTTTCCTCTTGCATATAACCCCATTCCTCGGCAGTTGGTGAGTAAGGCTCGCCGTTTACTTCGATGGTTTCGCTTAAAATTTCCCACTCACCGTCCTCGGTGGTTACGGAAAACATGAAGGTGATTTCTTTCTCGTCAACTTCAATGGTGATTTCTTCTCTTAGGTACATTTTGTTTTGGTTTATGGTTCAAAGTAACTAAATAAAATTTAATTGTGCAAGTTTTTTTTATCGTTGCAAATTTTCCCATTTTTTGCGGTGATATGCCACCAACTGCGGTGTTTTTTCGTAACTGGCAACGAAGTGGTCTTTGCTCACGTTATCGTAGTACCCGATTGCATCCCGTAAAGTTTCCTCATTTGGAAACTGATCGAAGAACAATTTGCAGGCGTAAGCGGATGCCGTGGCGTTTCCTTCCATGCTTTCCGCATCCTTTGCCATGAACGGGTTGAACATCTGCGAAAGGTTCAAACGTTTACCCATTTCGATGCACCACTCGTATTGGCTATCGGTTAGGGTAAACCCGCAGTGCTTGTAGATCGCTTTGTACGTTGGTTGACCAAAGTCAAAGAACTTTGCCATGTCTCGCTCGTTTTCGTGATATTGGCGGTAACTTGAAACGATCCAAGCTTTGCGCTGTTCGATTGGGTACTCACGTGAAAACTCAACGCCCGTGCTTGCAATCTTTTGCTCTGATTTGTTGTAGCGTATCATGTACGTCGTTAGCCATTGCATGATTGTACGGATGGAAGGCTTGAAGGTATCGGTTGATTCACGCCTACCGATTTTCAGGGCGTTTTCAAACTGCTCTTTGGTGAGGGCGTGGTATAGTTCCATTTCCTCTTCGAGCGTTTCGATTTGCCGTGTAAACGTTTCATCGAGTGCTACGTTGTTTCCGAAGTAGGCGTACAACTTGATTAGTTGTGCGGTGAGGTACTGGGTACGCTCGGTTGGTTGCATTTGTTTAATGATCATGGTTTTTATGTATTTGGTTTGATACCCATTTGGCTATTTCATCGGCAGTCATTTCGCCTGCTTTTTTGGTTGTTTGGTTTGGTTGTTCCCGGTCAACGTCAAAGGTACGAATCCATCGGGCAAAGTGTTTGTACACATCGGTGCGGAATAGGTACTTGGTTTGTTGGAGTTGTTGGTGGAGAATAAACGGTTGGATTGACCTGATTAGCTTTTCGGTTTCGTATCCCGTCGCTTGTTTGAGTAGGTAATAGTTCTCGGTGATTTGTTCGGTTAGGTAGTCGCCCATGGTTTCTAGGTTGATTTTTTCGACTGGTTCCATGGTTGATTTTGGGTGAACAAACACCTTTTTCTTTTCAATTTTTTGTGGCTTAATATTAATATTTATTTGTTCTTTGTTTTTTGTTCTTTTTTCTTCTTTCTTTAATGTGTTAACAGTGGTGTTAATATTCTTAACATCATCGTTAACATCATCGTTAACATCATCGTTAACACCATCGTTAACATCAAGGTAAATTCGTATCCCTTTTTTGGCGGTTACTTCAACGATTTTAACGAACCCAACCTCCACCAATTCATGGAAGTATTTGGAAGCAACTTGGCGTGAAATCCCCAAGGTTGTAGCCATGGATGAAATCATGATCGTAAAGACGTGCGCCTTTTTAAAGTTCTGTATTTTCTTAATGTAATGCCCAACCGCATAACCGTTAATTGTTATTTGCTCGGAGTTTACCAAGTCAAAAAGATGGTTGTCAATATCGTATCCAGTCATGGTAAATAATAAACCCCACCAAGAACGGTATAGCGGTACACGTCCAAGGTAGGGTTATTAGTTTTTTATTAAAGGCGATTCCGCTAAATCGCATTAATTACTTCAACAAAGATAAGTAAAAATTTGTTATGCGCAATTAGACATTTTGTATTTGTAAGAAGATAACATCTTTTCAAATAAATTTCTTTTTCTGCAACATAAAAATTCTTCTACACTTTGAAATAGTTTGTTTAAGCTTTTTTGACCGGATATTGTTAATTGCAAAGCTTCTCCATGTTTGCATATTTTACCAGTTCTTACAACATAATACTTGATTCCAATTATTTCTAAGCATTTTTTGCAATTGTCAATCAATTCTATTTCAGTGTTATAAATACTTACTTGTCTATTGCTTTTGTCTTTTTGATAAATAATACTTCCTTCTGCATCAATCATTGCTGACAAATAAACTGCGCATAACAAAGGATCATTTATCATTTTATTAAAATTACGAACCACAACCAAAACATTCAAAATTTGAATCGGTCGGACGTTCAGGGTATTCAACTGAGCGAAGCAGTTGCTTAATCTCGCTGATCTCTTGACGTAGTTGCATTTCTTCATCGCATAACTGCCCCGTTAGTTGGTTCTCCAAGTAACTCATTTTCCATTTTAAGGCTTCAATGTCCTGTTTGTTCTGTGGTTTCTGATATTTCATTTTGTGTTTGATTAAATTGTTCTTCGATTTGATTTAACACGTCTTCAAGGACCGCCATTTGTGCAGGATGCCAGGTAGCGAGCGCACTCGTAACCGCATCAATACCTCGGCTGATTTGCATCATTAACTCCTCATCCTCACCCCAAAACGCTACGGATAACGTGTTGAGGTAAATAGATAGGTCATGTTCTAATAAGTTCAATCGGTTCTTTAACGATTGACGGTAAGCGTTGGTTCGTTTCAAGTCATCCAAGGTTTCCGCAAGGGCTTGCATCAACACCACCGCTCGGGTAATGGCTAACTGTTCTTTTGTTGGGTCGGGGTAATTCATAGGGCAGTATAGTTGTAAGTTTTAGAAAGTTCAAACCCTACTCGATTTATCAGGTGCATGGCTTGAAGTGCCTTGTAAAAGTCCTTGTGTTCGATGCACTGGGAACGCAAGCGGTACAACCGTTGCATCCTTTGGTTTAAAATATCGAACCTCGATACCTTTGAAAGATCGATTTTCTTTGCCGTATATTGGGCGTTAACGTGTACTTCCATAGCTTGCATTTTAATGCGTTGGATGAAGTTAATTAGTTGCTCAGGGTTTGGTTTCATTTCATTGTTACTTTTAAGGTTGTTGTACTTCTTTTTATTGGTGGGGTAATGGTAACTATTTCACCATTCCCATCTACAATGTTTTCGGGTTTGGTTAGTGATCGCAACCATTTCTCACGGGCTTTCAACATTTCGGTCGCACGTTCTACGTTCTCTTTCAAAATGATCCATTCAATATCATTGCAACCTTCGTAATCGTACTTCACACCCATTTCAGATGTCGTGGCCACCGCTCCAAACATTTCAGCCGTTTTCCCGTGTTTTTCTTGTTCACCTATTGCAAGGTATTGGGTATCGGTCAAAGTTTGCTCTAATGCCTTAATAATCATGCGTGCTTTGATCGCAAACTCCAACGGGTTGATGTTACCCTCTTCAATTTGAATTCGGAATTCTTGGTGCATGAGTTCAACTTGCTCCCTTCCAGTAACAGAAGAAAGCAAGTTATTTGATTGGGTTATGATATTATCCATGATTGAAAAAACTGTTTTTGATTGATAGATAGAATGGGTGTTTCCTTCCGTGCGTTTGTAGTTGATCTTGCTTAAACTCCTTCACACGCTCCCAATACGTTAGCGATTTTTCTGCTAAAAGCTTATGCCGTAAATCACTTGCACGTCTTACTTCCAACGACTTACCAAGGCTTTCTTTCTTCTGCTCGGTAAGAAGTTCCTCATTCTTTTTAAGGCCGAACTTTTCACCATAGTAACGAACTGTGGTGTAGTGCATATTGATAAGCTTTGCGATGTCACGGTTACCCGTAGTCGGGTAAAGGTGTTTCAATAGTTCTAATTTTTGATCTTGTGTCATTTCCAATCCTTTCCGGTATCTTTTTTGAATTGTGCTTTGATTTCAGACGTAATGCGGTAGTGAGCTTCCAACTTCTTACATAGTTCAGGATCGGTTTCGTGAAGTTCTAAAAGCTTTGCGTACTTTTCAGCCGTGAATGGTTGCAGTTCATCCGCCTTTGCGAACTTTGGTGCAGCTTCCTTTTTGCTCTGGACCTTGTTGATGTCGGCAGTTGTACGTAGGTTGGTAGCACCATTTGCGTCGTCATCCTCTTGGATAACACCGAAGCAAGCAGAAAGCGAATAACGTCGTGCGTAAGTAAGCGCACTACCGTACCCGTGTGGGTCATTCTTAGGCGCAGGAACGAACGTAATGCCGTTGCTCATGGTTTCACCTGATTCGTGAATGATCAACGTTTCTACACCCACGCCACCTTCTAAGCGATGGATGATTTGTGAGTAGGTTAAACCGTTATCATTAAGCGGTTTCTTGATTGCATCCGTAACGCTCGCAAGATCTGCGTACTTGTTTCGGAAATGTGGGTTGGTACTGTCTTTTGAAGCACCTTCGATTTGGGCGGTTGCTTTAACCAAAGCTTTCGCCAAGTTTTTGATTGTTTCCATAATTTTGTTTTGGTTCACAAATATACAAATGAAAGTTAATTGTGCAAACTATTTTTTCAATCTTTGCGATATGGCACGTAAGCGGTACGGTTTCCGATCTTGGTTGCACGTAAAATTTGTTTGCGGTTGTTGGTTTGCGAGTAACTGATATGCACCCATGCAGGTTCTTGTTTCGTGCCGAACTCCCAAATGATTTGGTCAAAATCGGGTAACTTACACGCTTCCTCGAATAGGTGAAAGTTGGATGTGTTCAACGCTTCCATGTCGATTGCTTCACCTTTGCAGTGCTGTGAACTTTTACTCCCACCAATAGCACGGTTAAGATCAGGCGAACGGTAGAAACTTGAAACTCGGATTGCACCCAGGATTTCCCGTAATGGCTCGAAAACCTTTTCAGCGGTTAGCTTCATGGTTTCAATGGTTGCTTCGTTTGGTGTGTTGTTGATTCCCAAACGGGTTGCCGTGTTGCTCTTTGTAGCTTCGGTTAGTGTTATGTGTTTGCTAATCATAAAAAGAATTTAGTTAGTTTTACCAATGTTTGTTGATCGCAGTACCCCGTGTTAATTACCTTTCGGTAAGTAGGTGGGCTAACTGGTAATCGATGTACGGATATTTTCCGTTCGTTTCTGATTGTTTCCCATCTTTGCGCTAAGGCCGTGGAAACCAAGGGGCGTGCAGGTTTACGCCCCCGTTTCATTTGTTTAAGTTCTCGCATTATTTGTAAAAGCTAAATATGATTGAATAATTTTCTACCGTGTTAAAATTCATTTTGAAACTGATTGCCACACCGATTCCGATTTGCTCACTGAAACTTGCATCGGTAACACATAGTTCAGAGTTCTTCATATCCCATCGGATTACCTCGTTAAGCAGTTCTCCAACGTGGCGCTCTTCGTGATCGATGTACCCTCGAAGGTGTTTGAAAATTTCATTAACATCTTGGAAAATGTAATGGCTTAAAGGATCACACATATTATCGGAATGTGCGTGACCAATAAAGATTTCCCAACCTACACAGGTTTTGTCATAGCTTGGTTTCACTTTCCAAAAGCGCAAAGCGTCAACTGGAAACATTTTTTCGTTCATTGTTTTCATATTATTTTGATTTTTTGGTTTCAATTCTTTTTGAAATGTAAGCACCGATAAACACCATGTAAATAAGTGTGAATGGGTTTTTGGTTAGGAGGAACACGTAAAGCGTTACGATTCCCCAAATGGTTGTTTGCGTTTTGTTCATTTTGTTTTTGGTTTTTTTGTGCGTTATGGATGCGCACCCCCCGTTTTTTTACCCTTTTGCGTTATCTAAAACTTTATTAAAATTTTTAAAGAAAATTCTTTGTGTTTCTTGGCTTGATTGGCAATAACCAATCGCACGGCAATAATCTGAAATTTTGTTATCTCTTACATTGAATCCTGCTTGATATGTTTTGCCGTTAATCATAAAAACATAGTCGCAATTAAACTCATTGTATTGAACAATCTGAAAATTAACTCCCATTTTGTTAAGCTTGTTTTCTAAATTTTTTGTTGTCATAATCTTGTTTTTTTTAGTTTGTTTCTCTTTGGTCTTACAAAGATAGACATGAAATTTAATTGTGCAAACTTTTTCAGAAAAAAAATGAAAAAATTTTTTTGAAGGCATAAAAAAACCCCCGATTTCTCAGGGGTCTAACCAAAAAATTAAACTACGAAAACAACGAAAACCGTGCTATCTGCTACAAATATACGACTTTATTTGTTCTCGTCAACAGTAATTTGTGAAACCGTGGTGATAATTGTACCCGCTGTGATCAAATAACCGCTCAATGCTACGATCGATGCTGGTAGCGAAACTGGTGCAGTAGCCAAAGCACCCCCGACCACACCAACCACAATACCAATAGTGCGCAGTTTCTTAAAAAATGGTGGGGTTTCTGCCGTCGCTCTTTCATAAATCGACATTTCATTAGCCTTCTTAGGCAATAGGTTTTTTAGATTTTTCATTATTGATAAATTTAGTTGCAAAAATTTCTGTTCCTTTTAAACCAAGGTAGCCCATGATAAACGCAATTCCGTACTCCGCTGAACCGCCTTGCATCCCCAATCCTTCAACAACGATAGGAGTAAGGTAGTTCGCACTGAATACACCGCTTGGAATACTCACCAATGCTTTCTTCCACGAAAATTCTTTCTTTCCAATCATAACAAGCGAACCCGCAAAGCCCGCAAAGGATAAACCCAGGTTAATACCTAAATCGTGAAGTAACTGCTTCATGATACAAATATTTTTATGTAACACCCGTATTCATCTTTTTCCCACAATTCAGCATCTTCATAAGTCATGAAATCCTTGGCCTTCTGTAAATCCTCAAAAAATGTAGCTTCATTATTTTGAGTAACTAAATATTTTTTATCCATTGTTAACGGGTTAAAATAGCTTTGAAAAAACGATAGGCAATTTGATCATTGGCCACAGAACCAAATCCAAATAACTGAAGTACGATGTTTCCACCTGGCGTTACGGTTGCTGTTGTTGATGCAATATTCACGGAGGCAAAAGTACCCAAAGGAAGTGATCCCGCAGTACCACCCCACATTCTTATCGTTGTTGAACTTTCTCGGTATATCGTGAATTGATATTGGTATTGGTGCCCCGATGGGGAATTGAAATATCTTTTCACTCCATTAACATCGTAACTCACACCACCAACTCCCGTACTTGTGGCGATTCTTTCTGTCATACCATTAACTTGAATGGTAGCACCAATTGGCATTGAAGATTCAGCAATAGTAAAGCCGTGTCCAGTCAATGATTGTAGGTTTCCACTTCCTGTACCTGCAATGGTAATGCTTACCGATCCAGCAGTTCCGATTGATATTGACCTGTTGTTTAATGCGGTTTGTGTAGCCGTGCTTATTGGCTTATTTACATCCGCAGTATTGTCCACGTTTCCAAGTCCAACCATAGCCTTGGTTACTTGCTTGTTCTTCCATAAATCGGTTGAACTTTCATAAATCAATGCGTCATTATCCGCTAACGTTGCAGGGTTGATATAGACGTTGTGAAGTTCGTCTAACTCCCATCCGTTCATGATCTTAACGTAGATTTTTCCGTTATTAGCGTGCGCATATTCAACGTAACCAAGTACAACGATATGGCCAGTTAAACCCGTAGGTTTTACGTTAGTCATACGACCTGCCGTAGTTGGACTTAAATACAATACGTCACCATCCGCCCACGTTTCACCTTGCAAACTTCCAGTTGTGTTTATACCTTCGATTTGACCAACGGTTAGAATAAATCCTTCTTGGTTTGGTGCAATCGTTTCCGTTACCACTCCGAGCGTATCGGCTGAATTAAGATCGCTATTGGCTTGCGCTAAATTAACCGCTAACCTTTGGCCTTGCGCTCCTGTAACCTTTACAACTTGGTAATTAGCTTTCGTTAGTGTGGTGTTTGGGTTCACCTTGTTAACAACACGTGCAACCAAATCAACACCGTTTTTTAAAGTAACCGATCCACCTTTTAAAAGTGTTTGAGAACTTCCGATATTATCGTTCCATTCCGTTGCACCAACTGCCAGCGCACCCGTGGGGTTTACGTTCAAGGCTAACTGATCAGCGGTTAAATTGTACGTGCCCAGGTCGACGTTTTGCGTTGCACCCGTGTAAGGTACACCACCGCCACCGCCTTGCGATTTCGCAACTAAGTCAACATCGGTCACACCGTCTTTAAACCAATACTCAACCGCTCCGCTTCCATCGTCCACAATAACGGTTAAACCTACATAACGTCGGTCTTCTGCAATAGAAGTCAAAGCCGAGGCAGTGGAAACAAATACACCTAATCGGTCATCGATTGGTGAAGGCTTGTTAATTTCTAAATTATCGCTTAATCTAATCATTGTATTGTCATTTGTACGGTTGCTTCCGTTTGCCACCTTGTAACGTAAATATCATATCCATCCTGAGTATCGTACACCTCGAATAAGTCCACGAATGAACCTTGGTCAAAGGCACTTCGATACCAATGCGAGAATGAATAATTTGAAGGAACGGCAAACCAAAGGAATAAGTTACTAACCGCACTCCCATCGAAGGTAATGTTTATCGGTTTATCAATCGCCACGGCCAACGTACTACCGTCGTAAAGGTCGATTTGATTGGTAGCTTCTACACCACCATAATAACACGTATCGGGGTCCATTTCCGTTGGAATGGTACACACGCTCAAAGCAAGTGGAACGTTAAACGATACCACCGCACGGCATCCCGCAACACGATCGCCAAACCTATCAACGAAGTAATCCACGTTTGCATCTACGGAAATATCAAAGTCATTGCCAAAAGTCCGTTGGTACTTGATCATGAAATCCCCCGCAAGTTGAGTCATGTCGCTCATGACCTCGTCGGGTTGCAAGGTTTGAAAGTTCAAAGCGTCCGAACCCGTTGGGCGGTCTGCTACTTTTTTACTTTCCTCGATCTTGTCCATGAACACTAACCCAACAGTGAACGTGGCTGAATTAGAACCGAACCTTGCACCGTCCAACGTGGCAAAAACCAAAGGGTAATACACCCGATCGATTTCAGGAGTAACAAAGTTGGTTATTTGTGTGCTATCAGGGTCCAGGATGTTACCCGTACCGAACGAATTAACGAGCGGATGGCTCTCGCTGAACTCCTTTAAGCTTCTTTTTATCGTGTTCCAACTTTGCATCTTTGTCTTTTGATAGGTAAACCCGTAACTTTTCTACGTTCTTTTTGTGGTAACTCATAAGTTTCAATAACAGTCACAATCCCGATTGAAGTTAGCTTGGTAACGCTTAGCGTAATCGCCACAACAACCGTAATTATCTAACACCAAACCCGCGGTGTAATTGCGTCGGTTAGGTAATATAGTATCAATTTGCCCACTCGGTGATTGATACGCAGGGAAATCTGTAATATTTGTTAATATATAACGTGTAATCCTTTCAGCGTACCACTCCGCTTTTGATTTGTAGTAATCGATTAAGCGTTGCAATTCACTCATGGAGGCCTGTGTACTGTTTTGATCCGTACCACGTTCCACGTTTTTATTGCGTAACTGGAAACCGAAGGCCATCGGGAACTCCATTTGAACAAACATTTGTAAACATGGCTGAATGTAGTCAATAAGCAAGTCCTCATTCTCTTGGGTTAACGTGTTACCAATAATTTGATTCGCAATTTCTTTGTAAAGATCGCTACCTAAAATCGGTTGAATGTGCATCTCTTGACACATAATCAACGTAGGGCGCAACTTCACCATTGAAACGTTCTCGTTAATCAATGAAGCATCCTTCAACTGCTTCTCTGTTATGAATAAAGCTTTTTGGCTCATGCTTTCGGTTTTACTAATGTTTGCATCCAAGTATGTCTACACGTAGGGTAATGTTGGTTCGTGCCAGGTTTGGTGTACCAACCGCCTTTTCGCTCCCAAACCGAGTACCCCATAATGTCTGAAATTTGGTTAATGTCTTGACGGGTGTAATACCTTCCTAAGTCAATCATTTTAGAGCAAAATTCACGGCTTCCAGCAATCAACTTTTGTGGGCCAAACTCTGGAAGTACGTCATATTTATACATGACTTGCACCAATGGTTCCCCTTCGGGGTTACGTGGCTTGATAAAGTCCTTTGCAGACTCACCAAGCTCTTTTAACGCTCCACGGATATTGATAGCCTTTGCTTCAATCAATGCGCTTATGCGGTCTGAAATTAGCTCTATTGACTTACCTAACTTTTCGGCTAATTTATCCGAAGTAATTGCAGGGTCTTTCTCGATCATTTTCAAAATATCCGCATCAAGTTCAGCGTACTCGGAAGCAAATTCTTGCTCTAACAACTCGAACCCGTAACGCATCGGCCTACGTGTAATTTCCTCAAATTCTGAAGCGTCACGGCCAAACTTTTGAAACAATGCTAACTCTTCTTTCTCTTTTCGGAAATCGTGGTGAGTGAATGATTGCGGTTGTTCATTAACGGTTACTTCGGCCAAAGGTGGTAAACCCGCCTTTTCACGCAGTTCGTCCTTGGTCATAATTTGAAGCAATGACTGCTCACTTAATCTTTCTGTGATCGGTTCAGTTGGTTCGATTTCCAACACGCCCAAACCATTGAAAGAGAAAATGTAGTTGAATACCTTTTCCAACTTTTGCACTCGATCGTTAATATACACCGCCTTGAAAAGTTCGTAAGCTTCAACCAATTCAGAACGGCCACCAAGTTGCCCTGAAACACGTACACCAAACAACATCGGGGAGGTTACGCGGTGAGCAACAAAGATCTCCTGTTGGATGGTTTCGTTGAGAATATTAAACTGCTTATCGAGGTCGTTAGCGTTTAATGGCTCAATCTTTAAACCCGTATCTGCACTATCGTTGAAGTTCACCACGATACGCTCCCCATCGTCGCCTTTTAATTGCTTTTGTAATTGACGTTTGATTTCCCTTTGCTCTTCGTCCGAAGGTACTCCATTGTTGAAGTTGAAAAGGAAACCACCAAGGAAACCATTGCGTAAGTTGTTTACGTGGTAATTGGCAATACGTGCATCGGTTTCAATGTAAGCAAGCGCACCAAGGTATTCGGGAATGGGGTAATAACGCACACTTGGAGCGTAAGAACAGTAATAGAATAGTTGCTTTCCTAACCGCTTTTCGGGGTCGAATGGCATATACTCCGTAAGTCCTTCGGGTTCTCCAAACTCCTTCCATTCATCTGCATAGTAAAACTTGCTTCCATCCACGTTACGACGTAGGTTACCGAAGTTTTTGTGTGCGATTTGGCTAATTTTACCGTGCATATTCCACACAATTTCCAAGGCAAACCCATTGAAAATTTCGAAGTCAAGTGCGGTCTTGTAAAGAATATCGTTCAAGTCATCGTAAGGGTTCGGGTTCTGCATCAATCGGTTCAACTCACCTAGCATTTCGCTCGGCACCTTATCCGCTTCATACGTCCATCCCTTGCCCGTAATGTAGTTTACCTTCCCGTTCACAATAGCGTTATGCTTTGCGCTACGTTGGTACATTTCCAACAAATAATCGGGGTAACGGTTACTCTCCCCGTACATTACGTAATCCTTTCCGTTCACTACCTTGTACTCGGGTAACTTCGTTTCAAAGTCCTGCCGTACAATGGGAGAACTTTTCGGGATTCCGTACACATTTTTTACTCTTCTTGAACTCATAAGTTAGGCTCGATATATGTGGTATCGTTTTCAAATACGATGTCGGTGTTTTCATTTGCCAACACTTCGTACAATCCAACTTCCAACACGTTTAAAATTTCTTCGCTTTCAGGGTTAACCGCTCCTTCATTACCCTCGTACAATGTATATAAACACTGACCAACGGGTAGATTCCCAACATTGCAATCCCAAGCATCAAAACGGCCAGTAAATGGACTAAGGTTTTGAGATTTTGGAAAGTCGAAAAAATAGTCTTCATTGGTTGCAACGTGGTGAATGTTTAAATATACCCAATCACCGCTTACCATGTTCTCGGTAGCGGTAAAGTATAGGCGGTTAACTGCGTTTGTTGTGATCAACTGCATATTTATATAATGGGAAAAAACGAAAATGTAACGAATAAAAAAAGGTGGCACGAATGCCACCCTTCAAAATATGGAAAGTGTGTAGGGTTAAGGAGTGGTAATTGTAGCAGAAGTGGTCAAGATCGGGTCCTTCTCCATTGATGTAATGGTTAAAGTCATTCCGTTCAAATCACCCATGGCAGTTCCAGTCGCACTCGTTCCAGTAGTCAAGTACGCTCCGTTTTCGTAACCAAGCACCCACTGAACACCGTTACGGTCAACGGCTACAACGGCCAACTTAGCTTGGGCCAACAACTTCAACTCGTTGCGAAGTCCAGCGGTTAGCTTAGGCAATACGATTGAAAGTTCTGTTTGGTAAAAGGTAGTTCCATTTTCGATGCTCGATGTTACTGTTTCAGTAAATTGAGCGGTGTTCATTGGTAACTCATAAAGGTACATATCGCCTGTAACGGTGGAAATTACACCTGAAACGGGAGCGGAATACGTGATGTCCTCGAAGTTAGCCAAATAAACTTTTTTTAATCCACCAACGCTGTCTTTACAAGCGAGTGAATAACCTGCGGTTAATGCGCAACTCATATCTTTATTTCTTTATTTATGTTCAAAAAAAAGGGTGGGCGATTTCACCCACCCCTTGGTTAATAGTTCAATCGTTTAATATTGAAAGCTACGGCGGATATCGTGACTGGGAAAC
>OGWF01000099.1_pt1 | contig 13336 bp, 16 predicted proteins | sample 1575951 | NCBI WGS metagenome assembly OGWF01 (sample SAMN07581523, study PRJEB24739) | freshwater metagenome | place: Singapore | collected 2015-01
AGTAACCAAAAAACAGTAGCAGGATTACAGGCTGTTTCGGCAGTTATAGCTGGGGTATCCAGCATACTACAAGCCACTAGCAATGCTAAAATAGCAAATATAGATAAAGAAATAGCAGCGGAAGAAAGAGCTTCAAACGAACATATCGGAGTAGAATAATAATGTCTAAGTTGTTATCAGATAGAGTCAAAAAAACTCCTAGCAATCAGGCTGATCCTGAACGCCATGAGTTTATAAGTTTAAGTAATACAGAACCAGACTTGGGCGTTCCTGAATTTGATAATCAAATTCTTTCATCAACTACAGATGGAACCAGAATATGGGTAGACCCAACAGGTTATACTGGTAGCCAAGGTTATACTGGTTCTTTAGGATACACTGGTTCTATCGGATACACAGGATCACAAGGTTATACTGGTTCACAAGGTAAAGGTCTTTCTATCAAAGACGTATTAAATCTTATAAGCGATTTACCACCTACTGGTAACGTAATTGGTGATGCATATGTTGTTAAAGAAGATGGAAATCTTTATATATGGGACGGAACTGAATGGATTAATGCAGGTAGATTTATTGGATTTACAGGAAGCCAAGGATACACAGGTTCACAAGGTGTAATCGGATATACTGGTTCTCATGGATTTACAGGAAGCCAAGGATACACAGGTTCACAAGGTGTAATTGGTTATACTGGTAGTCGTGCATATACTGGTTCGCAAGGTTATCAAGGCTCACAGGGATATAATGGATCACAAGGTTATCAAGGAAGTCAAGGATATACTGGTTCTAGAGCATATACAGGCTCACAAGGATATAATGGATCGCAAGGTTATCAAGGAAGTCAAGGATATACTGGTAGTGTAGGTTTTACTGGTTCTAGAGCATATACTGGTTCTCAAGGATATACTGGTAGTAGATCATATACTGGTTCTCAAGGATATACTGGTTCGCAAGGTTATTCTGGAAGTGTCGGATTTACAGGAAGCCAAGGGTATATCGGTTCAAAAGGATATACAGGTTCATTAGGATATACTGGTTCTCGTGGATATAATGGTTCACAGGGATACACTGGAAGTCGTGGTTTTACGGGAAGTGTCGGATTTACTGGAAGTCGTGGATATACTGGCAGTAGAGCATATACAGGATCACGTGGTTATCAAGGAAGTCAAGGTTACACAGGATCAAACGGATATACAGGAGTGTAGGTTTTACTGGTTCTAGAGCATATACTGGTTCTCAAGGATATACTGGTAGTAGATCATATACTGGTTCTAAAGGGCTATACCGGGTCTCAAGGGGATCAGGGCCTGCAGGGATACACTGGATCACAAGGTGATATTGGTTACACTGGATCTCAAGGTGAACAGGGGCTTCAGGGCTATACCGGTAGCCAGGGCGAACAGGGGATTCAGGGATATACGGGATCTCAGGGGGATCTAGGCTACACCGGATCCCAAGGAGATATGGGCTATGTGGGTAGCCAGGGGGATATCGGCTACACGGGCTCTCGAGGTGATATTGGGTACACAGGCTCTATTGGTTATACGGGATCCCAAGGTGAACAGGGCTATACTGGATCTCAGGGTGACCTAGGCTACACAGGCTCTATTGGTTACACGGGCTCAAAGGGAGCTGACGGTAACTTCGGTGGTGCTTCTTTCTACTATCAGTGGGATAATGAGACAGATGTAGAACTCGTAGCTAATGGTTATGTCTTACTATCCAATGCTAATGTGGCTGCGGCTAATGTAATGAGCATTTCTGTTATCGATAGAAACAGTGCAAATATTTCTTCGTTCATTCAGACAATCGATGATTCTACCTCGGCTATCAAGGGGTCCGTTAAGCTTACTGAAGAAGCCAATACATTAAACTTCGTAATCTTTAATATCGTCGATGCTCACACAGACCACGGTAATCACTTCGACGTTCCTGTGTCGTATGTATACGGCAGCACGCTGTCACCAGCTAACGGCACAAACATTGTCGTATCGTTCCTTGTTAATGGAGACCGTGGGGATGTAGGATATACTGGGTCCCAGGGTGTTACGGGATACACGGGCTCTAAAGGAACCACATACGTATCCAACACAGCCCCGACTCCTGCAGTCGCTGGTGATACGTGGTGGAATTCAGAGACTGGCATCAGATACGTCTATTATACAGACGGTGATTCGTCCCAGTGGGTTCAGGAATCCGCTGTAGGTCCCATGGGGCTGGTGGGATATACTGGTAGTACGGGTTATGCTGGATCTCAGGGTGTTATTGGTTATACGGGCTCGCAAGGAGACATTGGTTATACGGGATCCCAAGGAACCATAGTATATCCTTCTGCTGGTATTGCAGTATCTACGGGATCTACTTGGGATACATCTAAGACGTCCCCGACTGGTGATATTGTCGGTACTACAGATTCACAAACACTGACGAACAAGACTATAGCATTTGCAAATAATACATTAACCGGGGTGGCGCCTTTGGTATCACCAACTTTCACTGGAACGGTCACAACAGCAACAGCGGATCTTTTAGGTTCTGTACGCTCTAACGTAACAACAGTAGCTGCTTCTACCATTGACTGTTCAGCTGGGAACTATTTCACTAAGACAGCCTCTGGCGCTCTGACTTGGACCGTCAGTAACGTCCCAACAAGCCGTGCCTACAGCTTCTTGCTGGAACTAACCAACGGTGGAGCGGGCCCGCAGACTTGGTTCTCCGGCATCAGGTGGCCGGGTGGCGCGGCGCCGACACTGACGGCATCCGGTGTCGATGTACTGGGCTTCATCACTGATGACGGCGGCACGACATGGCGCGGTGTGCAACTCATGAAGGATAGCAAGTAATGCTTGATCGGATGTTCCTAACTGGCGGTGGGATAGACTCCGCTTGGGACGTAGGCACCGCTAGTTACGTCAAGAATTTCTCTATAGCTGCTCAAGAGGCTAACCCCACCGGAGTATTCTTCAAGCCTGACGGAACAGCCATGTATGTGATTGGTGTCAGTGGGGCCGCAGTTTATCAGTACTTCCTCTCAACAGCTTGGGACGTAGGTACTACCAGTTACGTTAAAAACTTCTCTATAACCGCTCAAGAGAACAACCCATCCGGACTATTCTTCAAGCCTGACGGGACAGTCATGTATGTGATTGGTGTCACTGGGGATGATGTCAACCAGTATTCGCTATCAACCGCATGGGACGTAGGTACCGCTACTTACGTCAAAGTCTTCTCCGTGGTTGCTCAAGATACTGCCCCGACCGGACTATTCTTCAAGCCCGATGGAACAGCGATGTATGTGATTGGCACCACCGGAGACGCAGTTTATCAGTACTCGCTATCAACCGCATGGGACGTAGGTACCGCTAGTTACGTCAAGAATTTCTCTATAACTGCTCAAGAGACTGCCCCATCCGGACTATTCTTCAAGTCTGACGGGACAGCCATGTATGTGATTGGAAGTACTGGAGACGATATTAACCAGTATTCACTTTCAACTGCTTGGGATATAGCCACTGCCAGTTACGTCAAGAACTTCTCCGTTGCTGCTCAAGAGACTATCCCACAAGACGTATTCTTCAAGCCTGACGGGACAGCCATGTATGTGATTGGTGTCAGCGCGGACACAGTTTATCAGTACGCAATCGGAACTTAGGAGACAAAGCCATGTGGGTCAAAACAAAAAATGGAGCTGTGGCTGCATATCCGTACACAGTCGAGCAACTGAAGGCAGACTACCCGAATGTGTCGTTTTCCAGCAACGTGACGACGGACCAGCTTTCTGACTTTAATGTATTTGATGTTGTCCACGCTGAAACCCCTGCTTATGACGCGACAACGCAGCGCATCGAAACGTCTCTCGCCCCGGTCTTGATCCACGGCGTTTGGACCCTGACAAAAACTGTAGTGGACCTGACGCAAGACCAGATTGACCAGAAAATCAGCGCCCAATGGAATGTCGTCCGTACTGAGCGCAACAAGAAACTAGCCGCCACGGACTGGACCCAATCTAAGGACAGTCCACTTAGTGCTGAAAAACAACAAGAGTGGGCGGCATACAGGCAATCTCTAAGAGACATAACCCTACAGGAAGATCCGTTCAACATTGTATGGCCTACCGAACCTCAATAAATATAAAGAATTAACTAATGAGAACACTAAATGGCTGATCTTAATTTTCCAGTATCCCCAGTAAATGGCCAGACATACACCAGTGGTCAAACCACATGGACGTATGATGCTGCATTCGGCGTATGGAACATCACGTCATCAGGTCCCACTGGCTACACAGGATCTCAAGGTGCCTTACTACCATGGTCGGTTAAGACAGCTAACTATACTGCCGTCGATGGTGACCGTATTCTTGCGGATACGTCTGGCGGAACGTTCACTATTACACTACCAGCGACACCTACTAACGGAGCTTATGTACAGATCTCCGATGCTGAAGATTTCAATGCTGTCAACCTTACGGTAGCTAGAAACGGATCCACAATCGAAGGGCTAACAGATGATGTAGTTCTTGATCTTAAGGGTTGTACGTTTGAGTTCATCTACAATGGATCGACCTGGCAAGTTACAGCTACAACAGGTGCGCAGGGCTATGTTGGTTCCTACGGCTATACAGGTTCACGAGGATATACAGGCTCACAGGGACCAATAGGCTACACAGGCTCGTTTGGTGATACAGGTTATACAGGTTCGCAGGGGTTCACTGGGTCTGCCGGATTCACTGGATCGACAGGACCCACTATATACCCATCCGCAGGCATTGCAGTTTCTACTGGATCCGCATGGGGGTCTTCGAAGACTTCGCCAACGGGCGATATTGTAGGAACTTCCGACACTCAGATACTGTCCAATAAAACATTTCAAGACACTATTTTTAGTTTTGACGTCAAAGAAAAAATAACAGTATCTGCAACAGCTGCTACAGGAACAATTAATATCAATGTGCTCGATGGCCAGATTTTGTACTACACTACCAATGCTAGTGGCAATTTTACAATAAATGTCAGAGGTAACGCGTCGACTACATTAGATAGTTTACTTTTAACAGGAGAGACCATTACAGTAACATTCCTCAATACTAATGGAGCCACTGCATATTATAATACCGCAGTACAAATCGACGGCAGCAGTATTACGCCAAACTGGCAGGGCGGTACTGCGCCATCTGCAGGTAATGCGAGCTCTATTGATGGATACTCATATACAATTATAAAGACAGGCTCGGCAACATTTAAAGTGTTGGCGGCTCAGACCCAGTTCAAGTGAGAATGACATGCCTTTACTGACAACCGGCACAATGGGATCAAATAGAAGTTTTGGCTTTGCTAGAGGTAGGCCAAAGGTACTGACCCAATTTACGTTCCCTTCTGGGACCTCGACGTGGACGGCACCTGCAGGAGTCACAGGTCTGTTATCGGCTGTTGGTAAGGGTTCCAATGGCACGTATGAGCTTTGGCAATCTGCACTGATGTATACCTCAACCGTTTCTTCTTCTTCAAACATAACCGGCTCATATACAAACGTAACAGGTGAAATGATTACTTCGGAACTCAACGCTCAGCTCGCATGGGCAAATTCGTTGAGCGATACAGTGGGGACGAGCAGTACAAGAGTAATGGTAATATTCCGATATTACACCACGACCGCGACGTGGGCAAGACAAACATTAAACTTCGCAGGGGTGTATAGAAAAACCTCTCCTTACATAAGCAGATCTAGTAATCACCCTACCACCGGCAACGTAACATACACTTCAGCATCATCCAGCTATGTTTTTGGGTTAGAGGAGTATACACCGGGAACCAATGGAACAGCAACAACCGGATTTGGTTTAAGCTTTCCAGGTGGCACCTCTAGCGTACCTGCTGCGTCGAATACAACATATACGAATGTTGCTGTTACCCCCGGTACACAGTATACAATCGTTAACAATGGGTCCTTGACCATCAATTACTATGTTTGAGGAATTAGATGTTTGCTAAAATCAAAGATAACCAAATAATACAATTTCCATACGGCTATGATGATCTTCAGGCGGACAATCCGTTTACTCTGTTTAACGGTGTTATCGACTTAAAAGAGATATTCGATCAATCTGAGTTAGCATTATTTCATGGATATGAGTTAGTAGAAGTAGAAATAGATGACGTTCCTTCTATCTTTAAAGAAATACAAAAAGCCTCGCTTTCTAACTTACCCGTACTAGAAAATGGCAGGTGGGTATTAAAATGGATAGTAGTGAATGTTCAGCCAGACGAGCTCTAAACTAAATAATTATACGTATAACGTACCAATAAAAGAAATTAGAGAAGCCAATGCCAACAAGCGTTCAACAAATTCTATCTAGTAACTTACCTCTAGGTTATACAGGGTCGAGAGGCTCCGACGGATATACTGGGTCCTTTGGCTACACTGGCTCCGTGGGCTATGCAGGGTCTAAAGGCAATAGCTATGTCGGTGATAACCCTCCAGTATCACCCACCAATGGTGATACGTGGTATAACTCAACTGATGGTATCAGATACGTATACTATAATGACGGGTCGTCCTCACAGTGGGTTCAGGAAACAACCATGGGACCGAGAGGAGATACGGGGTACGTAGGATCTAAAGGAGATATTGGATATACAGGATCTCAGGGATATACAGGATCGCAGGGGACTACTGGATATGTAGGATCTAAAGGAGATATTGGATATACAGGGTCTACTGGATATACAGGATCTATAGGGTATACAGGGTCAAGAGGTCCTACTACCATACCACAATCAGGTTCTGATAAGACGACTTCATACATTCTGCAAACATCAGATGTTGGTGGTTATGTAGGTGTCGGTTCCGGAGGTAGTATTACTATTCCAAACTCTACCTTTTCGAATGGTGATGTAGTTACAATATATAATAACACAGCAGGTAATATTACAATCACCTGCTCCATCACTACTGCTTATATTTCCGGTGTTGATACAGATAAAGCAACAGTTACTTTAGCCACAAGAGGGCTGTGTACAATTTTCTTCATAAGTGGCACTGTATGTGTTATTTCAGGAGCAGTTTCGTAATGTCTGGTATAATACAAATGATAATGGGAGTATTATCATCATCAAAAATGCCAAAAATAAGTGATGGCGGTATAATTGAAATGTATTATCAATACCCCAATCACCTTTATACCACAAATAAAGGTTTATCGTGGTCATCTACAGGTACATTTGGTGAAACTTATGGCGGAATGTCATCTGGTGATGTATTTTTACATGTTTATGACAGTCATAGAAAATATAATTTTGATCTTTCATCATTTACTAGTTTAACTGGCGGTTCTGGTGGTGTTGTTCGTTATCACGTGAATCCTAATACAGGCGTGATTATGAGACAAGTATACAATAGTATAGAAAGGTCTACCGATGGTGGCACTACATGGACAACAGTACACACAAGATCGCCCGGTAGTTCTTTCTCAAACGGATTCCATTACGGTAACGGAGTTTGGTTTCACAATTATACTGACACAAATGCTTCACCAAGAGTTGTATATTCTTTAAGGTCTACTGATGACGGATTAACGTGGTCTAGCAGTGGTATATCAGGATTACCCACATCAAGTAATAATTTTTCCGGTCATTCGTTTTACGCCAATGGTTATCATTATTTTAGGCATCCTGACGACAAAGTGTATAGGTCTACAAACGCATTAACTTGGACCCAAATTTCAAGTGGTTATTTTAATACTAATAACTATGGGCAAGCAAATCTACCATTCTTTATAAATGGGTATATTTATGTCATGAGCAGTGGACAAATCTATAGATCGGCTGATGCTATAACATGGGAAACTTTTGGTAATCCTATTTCTAATGTCAGGTCTGTGGGATATATGAACGGCAATTGGGTGGCTTTATGCGGATCATATGATGGCAACTCAGGTACAATTTATACATCCAGCGATAATGCACAAACTTGGACTTTAAGACAAACGCTGTCCGGTGCCGGGTCTGGATACGGTGTAACTGTATATGGCTTAAATCAGCATTATACTTTATAAGGGATATAAGGGAGTTATTATGTTATACACAAAAGTAAAAAATGACACTGCGGTAGAATATCCACTTTCATATGAGGAAGTCTGTGAGAGAATTATTGATCCAGTTGGTCGCTCTAGAATGCCAATTGATTTAGATTATTTGGCAAGTGAAGGGTATTATCCTGTTATACCACACCATTATCCAGAAGTAGCACCAACATCAATTGTCACAATGGGATTGCCTATATTAGCTAATGGTGAGTGGCATGAAAATTATCTTATTCGAGAACTGTCAGAGCAAGAAAAAGCTGAGAATTATGAAGCTAAAAGTTTTGAAGTTAGAAATGCTAGAAACGCAATATTGAAAGCTACGGTAGATAACATGAATCCGATGAGGTGGAATGAATTTACTGATATTGAAAAGCAAGCATGGAGTGAATATAGACAAGCACTACTAGATATTCCAACACAAGAAGGCTTCCCATGGAATGTCGAATGGCCTGTGCTACCTGCATAAATAAACATAAAATGAGACAGATAAATGGCAATTAACTTTCCTGATAGTCCTACAGACGGCCAGACATTTACAAGCGGCGCAACAACCTGGGTGTATGTTGCCACACCTGGTGTTTGGAAAGTAGCCTCCGGACCATCAGGGTATACTGGATCCCGAGGATATACGGGATCTAGTGGATATACTGGCTCAGCTGGTACAGACGGTGTCAACGCCGGTGCTATGGCAAACGGCGTTATTTGGGAAACATACACACAGGTAGATATTAACTACACGCTTACCACTGGTAAAAATGGTATGAGTGTTGGACCTGTTGTTGTAGCTAACGGCGCCTCCGTTACTGTTCCTAATGGCCAGCGCTGGGTTATTATTTGAGGAAGAACAATGGGTGTAATCAATAATAACTCTCTAAATCAAGTTGAAGTCGTTACAGACGGGACCAATACGCTTAAGGTCCAAATTAATGGAGCGAATAGCTTTGTTATCAGCCCTGGTGGTTCTGTAGCGTTTGCTAATGCGGTATCGTTTTCGAATACAGTGACGTTTAGCAGCGGTTTTGCCAATCTATCAAGTTCTAATTCTACCGTAACAAACACTCTCACAGCTAATACATTAGTACTTTCTGGGTCGTATAGAACAGGTGTTGTTGCTGTTGCTGCCAGTGCAATTGATTGTTCACTGGGTAATTACTTTACGAAAACCGCATCTGGGGCTCTATCGTGGACTGTGACTAACGTACCAGCTACGGGGGCATATAGTTTTATATTAGAATTGACTAACGGTGGTACAGGTACGCAGACTTGGTTTACGGGTACCAAGTGGCCAAGCGGGACAGCACCTACACTGACCACCTCCGGTGTCGATGTACTCGGTTTCATTACGGACGATGGTGGCACTAACTGGCGTGGTGTATTGTTAATGAAAGATAGTAAGTAATGTTTGACCGGATGTTTCTTGGGCAGTTTGATGGGGGCAGCGGCCCCTATTGGATCGGCATACTTGGCCAAAGCGCAAACGACGCTGGCCAGTCTATCGCCGTTGACTCTAGCGGCAACGTCTATGTATGTGGTTATTCCTACGCCAGTGGTAGCGGCGACTTCCAAATCGCCAAGTACAACACCTCTGGGGTTATCCAGTGGCAGCGGAGGTTGGGTGGTAGCTCAAACGACTTTGGCCTGTCTATCGCCGTTGACTCTAGCGGCAACGTCTATGTCTGTGGCTATTCCAACGCCAGTGGTAACAACGACTTCCAAATCGCCAAGTACAACTCCTCTGGGGTTATCCAGTGGCAACGGAGGCTAGGTAGCAGCTTAAACGACTATGGCCAGTCTATCGCCGTTGACTCTAGCGGCAACGTCTATGTCTGTGGCTATTCCAACGCCAGTGGTAACAACGACTTCCAAATCGCCAAGTACGACACCTCTGGGGTTATCCAGTGGCAGCGGAGGTTGGGTGGTAGCTCAAACGACCTTGGTCGTTCCATCGCCGTTGACTCTAGCGGCAACGTCTATGTCTGTGGCTATGGTGGTAGCGACGACTTCCTGATCGCCAAGTACGACACCTCTGGGGTTATCCAGTGGCAACGGAGGCTAGGTAGCTCAAACGACTTTGGTTATTCTATCGCCGTTGACTCTAGCGGCAACGTCTATGTCTGTGGTTATTCCAACGCCAGTGGTAGCGACGACTTCCTGATCGCCAAGTACGACACCTCTGGGGTTATCCAGTGGCAACGGAGGCTAGGTAGCAGCGTAAACGACTATGGTTATTCTATCGCCGTTGACTCTAGCGGCAACGTCTATGTCTGTGGTTATTCCAACGCCAGTGGTACCAACGACTTCCTGATCGCCAAGTACAGCACCTCTGGGGTTATCCAGTGGCAGCGGAGGTTGGGTGGTAGCTCAAACGACCTTGGCCTGTCTATCGCCGTTGACTCTAGCGGCAACGTCTATGTCTGTGGTTATTCCAACGCCAGTGGTACCAACGACTTCCTGATCGCCAAACTCCCCGGCGATGGCTCGCTAACCGGCACGTACACTGTTGGGGGGTACAGTTTCTTTTACGCAGCTTCATCGCTAACCGACGCAGCTTCATCGCTAACCGACGCAGCTTCATCGCTAACCGACGCAGCTTCATCGCTAACCGACGCAGCTTCATCGCTAACCGATGAAGCTTCAACACTCACTTCAACGGTGACAAAGATATGACCTACGCCCGCATTGAAGATGGCGCTATTGCTGAATACCCCGTGTACGAAGGTGATATACGGCTTCGTTATCCCAATACGTCATTCCCACCAAACTTCGAGCCGCCTGATGAATACGTCCGAGTTGAAGATGTGGTACCACCTGCAATTACTCCATTAGAAAATCTAGTCGAATTATTACCAATTCAAACAGAGACTGGTTGGAAGCGTAACTGGGAAGTCGAAAACGCTAGCGACGAAGAAATTCAACAACGCACAGAAAGCCAGTGGGCAAATATCCGCAATCAAAGAAACAGTCTACTGCAACGCTCGGACTGGATCTGTGCTAGATCGGTAGATACAGGCGAACTGGTGTCGGATGAGTGGAAAGTATACCGCCAGGCCCTTAGGGATATTACCAACCAAGATGATCCATTTAACATCATGTGGCCGACCCCTCCTGAATAAATAGACCGATAACACAAGAGTAGCATATGCCATCAACTATTGACTCGACGTCATTTTCAGGTACTTCGAACAACGCACTATACCTAGGTGGTGTGGCTGCAAACGCATACCTAACGATCTCCACTGCTGGTAGTAGCTATGTCAGTCTATCTGGTGGTACGATGACAGGGTTACTGACGCTCAGTGGAGCTCCTTCAGCTAATCTACACGCAGCTACAAAAGCATATGTAGACACCACAGTAGCTAGCTCTGGTGATACCTGGACCATTAAAACGGCGGACTATACAGCGGTTAATAAAGATTGCATCTTTGCAGATACAAGCAATACGTCTTTCAGTATTACTCTACCAGCATCTCCAGCAAATAATGCTGTCGTAAAGATCGCTGATGCCAAGGGTAACTTTGACTGGAAGCCACTTACGATTAAAGGAAATAGTAACCAAATAATGGGCGACAGCTCCGATCTATTCGTTGACGTCAAGAATGCATCGCTCACATTTGTGTTCATCACAGGATTAGGTTGGAGAATAGTATAATGTCAACACTATCAGATTTTTTTGGTGGCAACAATAAGATCGGTATCAATGGGTCTGGTAAGCAGGTCTATTATGCTATGCTTAGCTATAACACCTCGAGTGGTACGGGTGGTTTTGTATTCTACGACGAAGAATTTAGACTCATTGGTTCGCCGCCGCGTCCTGGTGACCCAGCTTATGGTCAAACCGGGCCTGCGGGACCTACGACGATGGTTTATTTGACCGGCGACTCTACAGTCGCTTATCAAAATATTTTTTATAATGCTACTAGTACCTCCGCTACACCAGGATCATCTACAACAGCGACGTACATGAACGCTATTAACGCGTGTGGTGAGTTTGGTAATGCACGTGTGAGTGTGTACAGTGACGGTACATATGAAAACCCTGTCCACATGTCTAACTCATCAGATAACAAACATTCTCTAAATGGTTGTTCTATTGATAGTGACCATTCAAATAAAAGAAACGTATATCTTCTTACAGGGGGTCTAATCAGGTGCGTGGATCGCCTCAATGCTAGCTATAACTATGCAAAAATAGGTACCACAGATTATACTGTAACTGGCTTAGATACGACTATGCTAGGTTCTGCAACCTACAATAGATCTCGCAAAGAGATGGTTATTCTCTCATACGCTTCCACGGGGGGTAACTTTAACGTTATTACGTTTACCAACCTCGACTTTGATTTATACGAAAGTCCTTCAGCAGCGTTTGCAGCCGCTACGAGAACAAACTCTACTGTGGCTCTAACATCATCGTGGTCCGTTAACAATAACGAATCGTATTACAACTTAAAACCGGTTCTGTGTAACAACGGTCTTGTATATGTTTCCGTGATGTTTACATCTAATGCTCAACGTTTGTATAGCTTTACTAGAAGCGGTACATCAGCAGTCACGGGTACACTAGTAGATTCTAATACTCTAACAACATCTTATGGTTTCGACCAAGGGTTCCAATACGGTCAACGTACTATCACTTCACGTGACGGCACTACAGCGGCTATTTTCTGCCCGTACTATTATTACGGATGTGGTAATGCTACTTTCTTTATTAATAAATCCACTCCTAACTATTCAAAATACACTAACACTAACACGGGCGTCGCTGTACAGGTACTTCCATATAGAGATAACGGTTGGGTGCTATTCTACGCTGGCAATGGTTATGCCAGCAACTATACAGGTAACTACATTACAGCTACGTATATGCCTTCTACCTCAGCTTCAGCTGGTTCTGGTTTCACACAGGTGGGAACAACAAAGTACTTCCCGGGACATCCATATCCCAACACCACAAATTACCCAGGCCTGACGCAGGTGGTTGATTACGATCTACTGGTCCGTAACAATAGACTATACAAGTAATTGGAGAGACCATGTCTACTATAGTATCAACCAACATTCAGGTAGGACAAAGCGCTAATACGGCGCTCAACTATGTCATATACCAACCAGCAACCCCTGACGGCAGTATTAGAATAAAGAACCAACAGTCCAATGTCAACGTTCTGTCTATTACATATGATCAGAAACTAACGGTCAATGGGGTAATCGAAACAACGACCGGTGGATTTAAGTTTCCTGATGGTTCAACAC
>OGWF01000100.1_pt1 | contig 13311 bp, 21 predicted proteins | sample 1575951 | NCBI WGS metagenome assembly OGWF01 (sample SAMN07581523, study PRJEB24739) | freshwater metagenome | place: Singapore | collected 2015-01
GTTTCCCAGTCACGATAAGGCCTGTGTTTTTTGTTGATAATCCCCATGCCATCAATCCAATGAAAGTTGAAATGACATTTTGATCGCTCACTATTGCTGTGGTTGACGATTGTGATGTGTTGACGATGATGGTGTTGCAACTGTTGTTGTGGATGTTATTTGTGTTTTCTGCTGTGATAATAGCTGCTGTGTAGCATATGCCTGAGAATAGTTAGGACACTTTCTATCATACAAGCCGTTTAGTGTACACTGCTGGTCAAAATACGCTTGCGCATACCCTGGACAGTCAGGTGCGTAAAGTGGATTAATCGAGCACTGCTGATTATGAAAAGCCTGCGTGTAACCAGTGCAATTTACGTTATACAATGGATTCAAAGAGCATTGCTGGTTGAAATATGCTTGGCCATAACCCGGGCATTGACTGTTATATAGTGGATTAGCATTACACTGTTGATTAAAATAAGCTTGTGCATATCCTGTACAACCAGAATCATACAACGGATTCAGTGAGCACTGTTGATCATAATACGCTTGTGCATAGCCTGGACAATCTCTACTATACAGAGGATTAGCCGTACATTGCTGTGTAAAATAAGCAGATGCATACCCAGGGCATGCTTGGTTGTATAATGGATTTATAGAGCACTGTTGATCAAAGTATGCTGTAGCATATCCAGGACACGTCGGATCGTATAAAGCACTTACGGTACATTGTTGTGTTAGATAAGCCGAGGCGTATCCAGGACACGTTGGTGACGATAGTGGATTTGCAACGCAGGGATCAGCACCAGTAAAACCACCATTTGTATTCCAACTGAATATGTTTGCAGAACCTGGTGTGATGTTTAGTCCTGCTCCATGATAATATTGATAATACTCACCTTTTGACAAATCACCAGCCATTCCGGATGTGACAGGATTCCAATTAACCATCGCACCCGCAATTCTTGTATCAACTGTACCTGCTGATGTTATTTTTATCTCAAAACTATTACCACCTTGTGACCCACAACATTGGCTGATATTATACCAACCATATGTCATCGCATTTGCTTCACGGAGATACCACTGGTTTGCTCCGTTCCATGAATACAAATCAGTATGAATGCCGTAAATTGTATAATTGTACGCAGGATTGGTTGTTGTCCTTAGATCAACACCGGAACAACAACCACCACCTAAACCAGACTGCCATGGATCTTGGAATGTTACAAAACCATTTGTTGCTGCCCACGATGTTGTAAATGTTCTACCAAAAAATGGAAATGTAAATCCCAATGGTACTTCGACGATGTTATCGTCCCACGTAGTAATATTTGTCGCTGCTGGATTAGTGTGAATGTTTTGTAGTGGTAGAGCATTAGCACCCACTCCAACAGTTATACTAAGTCCAGGAGCTCCTGGTATAGGGACAGTTACAATTTGTGCGTAGCTAGATGTTACCAGCCAGCAGAGAAGGAAGGCCAAGAAACGCATTATTTGTCGCTCTTAACCTCTTTAGGCTTTCTATGTGGGTTGCTTTCCCAAACCGTCTTTGCTTCTTCACCAATTTTGCCATCGACGGGACAAGGTGTGCCAGCGTTCATCATTGCTGTAAACACACGTTCATCTTGACACATAAGTGAAACAGCAGCAACCTTCATTCCCATATCATAAAGGTTTTTTGAAAGCTTAATTCTCTCACAATTCATGTCTCTGGTAGTTGCACCAAAGGACATACCAAGAATTTGGGTTTGAACAGCACCGGAAGCACCAACAATACAGAGGTCGTTATTAATCGACGTGATTGTAGGTGCTACGGCTGTAGGTGGAGGTGTTCTAACGGTTGTGGTTGATTCTGATTTTGAATACGTTGTGCTAGTGCTATTTGAAGTCGAATCAGTGACAATTGGTTCAGCAAAAGCTGATGTAGTCATAACAAAAAGCACTGCAAGCAGTTGCTTTTTGGACATTAATTTTCTCCTGGAAGCCACAATGGCTTCCTGTATTTATCTAATCAATGTCTGTTTCTTCTTCGTCGTCATCAACTTCATAATCAATTTCAATCCCACAATATGGGCAAAATTCCACTTGTTGTCCGTCATCATGCGCTGATTTAATTGTAAATTCCGCGTCACAGTTGAGACAAAAATATACAAGAGGTTCATGTGGAAATAGTGGTTTAATCATATTTTACTCCTATTTTGCAGCACCCCACACATCACTCCAATCCCCGTTAAGAGCACCTTTTGCATAGTCGGTTGCCCTATTTTCAAAGAAATTGGTATGGGTTGGTGCATTAATCATTTCTTCAACCCAAGGTAATGGGTTTTTCTTAACTTTGTTGATCCCTTTTAGTCCAAGAGCTATTAGTCTACGATCGGCAATATATCGGATGTATTGTTTAACATCAGCTGCGGTGAGATTTTCCATCTCACCCATCTCAAAACAAACGTCAATAAATTTATCTTCAAGTAATACCATCTTTTCTGCAATGGTATAGATGTTGGATTTTAGCTGATCTTCCCAGATGTCTCTATTCTCTTCAATAAAGGTACGGAACAGTTTGATCATCGACTCTGTGTGGATTGTTTCGTCAACAATTGACCAGGTCACAATCTGACCCATACCCTTCATCTTTCCATTACGTGGAAAATTCAACAGCATAATAAAACTAGAGAACAGTTGCATCCCTTCTGTGAACGCGGAGAATGCAGCGATCTGTTGGGCTATCGTTTTTGAGTCCTGGCCAGCAAGTGACATGAAGTACTCGTGCTTCTCCTTCATTGCCTCGTATTCCAGGAATTCGTTGTACGTTGACTCCGGCATCCCTAAGGTCTCGATCAAATGACTGTAAGCAGCCACATGAAGTGCTTCCCTCGCTGCAAATCCACATAACATCATTCTTACCTCCGGCTGCGGAAAGTAAGGTAAGTAGTTGTTGACGTATCCCCCTGCTACATCCACATCGCCCTGAGTGAAAAAGCGAAAGATGTTCGTCAGAAATTGTTTTTCTGGTTTTGTTAATCTGTTCTTCCAATCCTTTACATCCTCCATCATTGGAACTTCTGTGTGAAGCCAAGAACTTTGCTCATGCTTCAGCCATGCTTCATAACACCAAGGATATTTAAAAGGTTTAAAATAAGGACGCTCATCCTGTAATCTTAGATCTTTAAATGCCTTTGTTGATTTGATATCCCTGCTGCCACCCAACACCAGGGCATTCTTTTGAACGTTTTCTTTGTTTACCATTATTCCACCATTTCTTTCCTTGAACGTTTGTATTACCTGCGGATTTAACTGCGGCTTTCAGTCTATACTCATCAGTTATATTTCGCAGAGATCCTAATTTATTACCCCTCATTCGCAGCGAGTTTGCTTTTCGTTGCTCGGGAGTTGGAACATATCTTTTTTTCTGAAAATTGTGTTTACCCTCAGATAACAAACGCTGAGCAGCAATTTTATTTGATATTCTCCTTTTGACATTTGCTTTTTCAATTGTTTCACTCGTGTTTAAGATACCTGGAGATAGGTTCCGATTAATCATAAGTTTCAAAAACCGCTCTTTACCTAGTAGGCTGTAGCATCTACGTAAATATTTTTGCTCATAGATTCTTGCATCGCTTCTTACAACTATTTTCAGTATTTCAAAATTTTCTTTGGGTTGACTTTTAATGTATTTGTTTGAAGAAAAATATGTTATCCATAGATTAGAAGGATTTGCTTTTTTTCCATACTGCACACCCACATAATATCTTCCAGTTGGTTTTTCTTTTAGTTTGTAGAAATAAGGTTTCATTTTACCCTCTCAACTATCTTCCCAACCTTATTTATAATAACACTAACTTCAGACCGCATCCAGTGTGTTCGTGATTAGGGTTTTCTTTTTGCTGCGTTCATATTTCTGTGCTCCAATAATTGTTACGTTACTCTCTGTTTCAATCCATACTCGTGCACCACACGAAAGAGGTTTATCAGGACTATACACTACTTTTGATGGGCCGTCAATGATTACTTCATGACCATACGTGTTCTTTGATCCTTGTTTGACCGTCAATACAGGATCTTTCTTTCCGTGTTTATTATTTGATTTAATCACATGCTGGTTAACATGAACAATAGTTTTCATTGCAAGCCCAACTTTTTCCAATCGCTCCTAATCTTGTCCTTTACTGCGTTTGGTAACGGTACGTAATCAATATCACCTGCCATTTTATCACCATTTTTAAATGCCCAATCAAAGAACTTGACAATTTCTTTCGTTTTTTCATTCTTTTCGTAGATTAAAATAAATGTTGCAGATGTGATTGGCCAACCATTAGGTTGATTGTTTAGGTTTACCGCCATACCCGGGACGTCCCACTTGGCGTTTTTTGCTGCTTCAGCAAACGACTGTGAAGATGGTGTTACAATCTTTTTGTTTGTTTCAAGAGAAATAAAGTTTAGTCCACCTTGCTTAACAAAAGCATATTCAACATAACCAAGACTACTATCAACCGTCTTAACAAAGTTTGCTACACCTGCATTACCCTTACCAGCCAAAAACGTTCCTTTCCATTTTACAGATTTACCTTCTCCAATCTGTGTTTTAAATTCTTCACTAACTTTTGTTAGATAATCAGTATAAACTGCTGTAGTACCAGATGCATCTGATCTCACAACGAGGCTAATGTGTGTGTTGGGCAATTTAGCTTTTGGATTTAGTTTTACAATAGCAGGATCATTCCACTTTATAATTTTACCAACGTATATGTCACCAAGAATCTTGCCTGTTAAAACAAGATTATCAATACCCTTAATGTTAAAAACAGGAACAACACCGCCAATTACAGCTGGGAATTGGTATACACCCATCTCTTTAAGTTTTTGCTCATCAACAGGATCGTCCGTTGCGCCAAAGTCAATTGTTTTTGCTTCTGTTTGTTTGATACCACCACCACTACCTATTGCTGAATAGTTTATTTTAACGTTTGTTGCTTTTGCATATTCGGCTGCCCACTTTGAATATATTGGTTCGGGAAACGTTGCTCCTGCACCAGTGAATTGTGCAAACACGTTACTGCAAAAAAATGCTAGAAGAAGACCAAATACTTTTTTCATAGAATCTCCATATTAATATCCTGTTTTTCTCACCCTACGCTTACCATTGCTCTTGTTGACTGAGATAGTTTTACCATTGCTTTTGTATGAATAACTTTCCGTTACTTTTCCTGATTTGTATTGTCTTGTTGTTACCTTACTTTTATTTCCAAGACTTTTTACAGTAGACTTAATCAGCTTATTAAAAAACCCCATCTAGCTTCCTCCCATAAAATCCTATCCGCGAATCAAACTCAGCTTCTTCTGGTGAATGTATAAATGTTCCAGCTCGCTCAGGTGTGGTGTTCCATTTATCTGAATCCCAAACAACATCTAATCTATCAAAGTCGTGTCCGATAAAATCTGGATTTCTTCGAAGATGAATTTCAATAATTTTTGAGTCGATATACTCAACGTTAATGTAACTAATCGCTGGATTAATAAATGTAGATTTAATGAAGCTGGGAAGTGTAAATTGATCTTTAGAATAGTCTTTTATCTTTGTCCAGGTTACAAATTTATACTCATTAACTTTAATACCTCTAACAACAAGATCACATTCCCAATCAGTTGTAGAGGTGCGTTTAAAGTCAACACTAAAGTGATGGCCATCGAAGTATTCGCACCAAAAATAACCTGGTGGTGTGGAGAAGTCTCCTGCGTTCAAAAATCTTCTTTGAGCTCCTTTGCTCATTCCATCAAGATTATAAATTGGTCTAACGATGTAAAATCCGGTTTCTGGAATTGAAACACCACCTGGTCCACATTTGTAGCCCAGTTGCTGAGCTACCCATAATTTGTTAAAAAACAGATGGTGTTCGGGATATGCTTTCCAGCACTCCTCATCCATTATTAACCCTCGCACGCTAGACACGTATCACCCTCCACAATTGCTTTCATATCAAGTTCTTCAATTACTTTACGTTCAATTCGTTTTGAAACCTTATCAGCTTTACCAATCTTTTCTGAACGGCAGTAGTAAAGCGTTTTCAATCCCATCTTCCACGCCATAAAGTGGCAAGCATGTAGATACTTTACGCTAACATCAGGTCTGAAGAAAAGGTTAACGGATTGTGACTGGTCAATGTAATTTTGTCTGTCAGCTGCGTGCTCCACAACCCATCGCTGGTCAATTTCCATTGAAGTTTTAAATACGTCTTTTTGCCAATCGTCAAGTATGTCGAGGTGCTGCACTGAGCCATCGTTGGCAATGATTGAGGACCAGATTTCGTTATAGTCGAGCTTTGCATCTGCATCACACTTCTCCTTTATAATCTTATCCAAAAATCTATTCTTGTTAAGGTGGGCACCCGACAACGTATCCTGACGATAAGCATTGGCTCTATATGGTTCTATAGAAGGTGATGTATTCCCCATAATGATAGAGCTAGAAGCATTAGGAGCAACAGCCATGAGATGACTGAAGCGGAGTCCTGTGCCTGCTGCATCCGGTGCTTCTCCTCGCTCGGCTCCAAGCTGCTTGTTAGCTTCATCCAGATGCTTTCGGATGTGCTTAAACATTTTGATGTTTGTTGCTTTTGCTGATGCACTTTCAAATGGGATTGAATTTGCTTGTAGATACGCGTGGAAGCCAAGAGCACCGACACCAATAGAACGCTCAGATAGAGCAGAATACCGAGCACGACTAATGGTATCAGGAGCACTATCAATAAAATATTGAAGCACATTATCAAGCATTTCAGCAACGTCGTGCAAAAACTGCTTATCTTTTTTCCAATCATCGAAGAACTCCAAATTGACAGAACTTAGACAGCAGACAGCTGTTCTATCCTTGTCGGTTGGCAGAATAATCTCAGAGCATAGATTTGATTGTCGAATCTTCAAGCCCTTCTTCTTTTGGAACTCGGGCATCAGTCTGTTACTTGTGTCGACAAAATGTATATAGGGTTCGCCTGTATGCATTCTCGTCTCAAGAATTTTCTGCCAAAGTTCTTTTGCGGAAACAACTTCCTTAACAGTTCCATCATGTGGATCTTTTAGTTTCCACTTGTCATCGTAGTTTGGATCTTTCATTGAGTTCTCGACAATCTCCATAAAATCATCGGTAATGTTGATACCGTGATGGAGGTTAAGAGCTCGCATGTTTTGGTCACCTGTTGGCTTTCTCATCTCAATGAACATTAATACATCAGGATGACTGATATCAAGATAAGCAGCATAACTACCGCGACGAGTACGACCTTGACGATAAGCCAGGCAGCTCGCATCATAAGTTTTAAGATGGGCCATAACACCCGTAGACTTATCATCAGCAGAACGAATACCAACACCAATTCCAACGCCACCTCCTAACATGGAAAGCCAATTAACTTCAGATAGCGTATTAACTAGGCCAGCTGATGAGTCATGAAGATAAGGAAGAAAACACGAGATAGGAAGACCACGTTGGGATCTTCCAAACGAAAGAATTGGTGTTGAATATGACAACCAGTGCTTAGATGCGTATTCATACAGACGCTGAGCATGCTGATCATTTGAAGAAAACTGCTTTGATACAAAAGCAAACCGTTCTTGAGGAGATTGCTCTTCATCTTTCATATATGATTCTCTTAAACGCTTAATACCAAGCTCATCAAACAGCTTGTCCCTCTCTAGGTCAATTTCAACCCCAAAAACAGTTTTCTTCATTCTTATTCCTTTTTATTGTTGTACGAAATCCATAATCATTGGAAACACTGTGCTAATCTGTTCTGCACACTGTCTGGCAATGATTCGATGCTCTTTTTGTGTTTCAACCCCACTCCTAAGTTCAATGTAATGGATCCATGACCGGAGCGATCCATTCATGTACATTCTCGATACTGTTAATCCTTCAGGCAAGACGGCACGTGCTTGTTCTTTTGCAATATCATTTTGTATCGCCCATTGATATAGATTGTTTATCTGCGCGGTAAGCACCTTTTGACGCAGCAACCACTCGTCCGCTACTGCAAGATGATGATCTCCATCCATCGGTGTGATCTCATGGCTGTTTTGACGGTTCGTAGGGTCCTGTAAACGCGCTGTACGCGTAGTGAACGATAGATCCTTTGTGGGGTCAGCATACCGCTGTGAAAACTCCTGAAAACTAAAACTACGGTGTCTTAGGATCTGTCTTGCAATGTCTCTTGTTGTAGTTATCTCGAGGCAAACACTTGCCATCTCAAAAGGAGACCAATGCTTGTGCTTGATAAGATATTTGATCAATCGTTCGTTTGTTTCTGTGTTGTGCTGGTTTGAGGGATTGGAAACGCGAGCACAATAACACACTAGATCTTGTAATGTTGATCCCGATGCGTTGACAGAATTTGAATAACTAATTAATTTTACACTCAACATTTTCTCCACATTGAAAATTGCAGTTTTGCTTCAAGACCACTAAACACGTTATTGTCAATAATCAGCTTAATATCAACTGGTTTCATCCCAGCCATCACCATATCATTAACATCTTTATACTGTATATGGCTGGGCCAAATTAACACTCTGTAACCCAACTCAATCATCTTTTCTATTCGTCCACAGATCTCTTTATTCCTTGGTTCATTATCATAACAAAAGATAACATTCTCTTTGTTTATGTTAATGGCAGCAAGAGCACGGAGGCAATCAGAGCCTGCCATTGCTAACGAATTTGGAATAAACATCGAATCGATAGGACCTTCGAAAATGTATGTAGTCTTTTCAATATTCGTATGATCAAGACCATACACCTTTGGCTTCGATTCGTCAACGATGATCGTTATATATCTCACCCCAGACTTCGAGAAATTTCTTCCCTGTAATCCCACAAAGTTACCGTAACTATCTAACAAAGGGATTACAAGTCTTGGTTCATCTGGTTGATCTAAGTTGAATTTTTCAGGAATGAACGTGTTAACCCAGTGCTTAAACTTTGGTGCATAGAAAAGCTTGTGATGGAACGTTGTAGGTATCTTACGTTTGTCAATATACTTTTTGACAGGATGATCTGGACGAAGTTGTGAAACCTTCTTAAGATCTTTGAGAGGACTGTATTTAAGGAATACAGGCTTAGCAGTTGATGTTATATCTGGAACCTTCTCCACGAGCTTAACCTGTGGAGGTTGGTTCTTGTCAATAAACTTCTCGGTTTTATACTGAGAGGCTAAGTCAGGATTGCAAAGCTCAATTAGTTTGAATAACGTTGTTGAAATATTACAGTTGTGACATTTGAAATAGACGCGACGCTTGGTCTCGAGAATATATCCCCGAGCCTTGCGTTTATCTTTTTTCGAATCACCACAGAAAGGGCACCTGCAATTATAAACATCGTTCTTTTTCTTAAACCCAGTAAGGTGGTTAGAAATAAGTCCGATATACTTAAAATCAATATGATCCAATTTAATACCTCACTCACACACGACATAGCGATTATACAAATATCGCTTTAGTAAGTCAACTAAAACAACTTATCAATTCGTACGTGAGCGAGGATGTATCCTACAACGATAGCGCCACCAAAAATCATCCAGCGCCATCTTTCAAGTATTCCGATTCTTTTAGATACGTTATCAAACTTATGGCAAAGAGCTTGATGCTGCTCCTTTTGCTCTTCGCGCATCTCTTCAATCTTTTTTGCAATGTTTTTTACTTCATTCTCTAGCACAGCGATTCTCGAGGTTGTGTCAAACGTTTCCATTTACTTTTTAGCAGGAGGAACCTGTGTGCCTTCAAGTTTCTTATGGATCTTGACGTCTTTACAAACTTGTTTTGTTTTGCCGTCTTTTTGTTTTTGATCTATACAAACTTTTTTAACCTCTGGAGCCTTATCTGCAGCATATGAAGCAGTAGCAAAGGCAATCAGGCAAGCAAATAATACTTTTTTCATGATTTTCCTTTCGATTAAATTTCTGGTTGTGGAGGCTGTACAGGAGCTGGTTTTCCACCAAATCCTGATACAACTGGCAGCGCAACTTCAGCTACAGATTGCGTTGGCGCAATATTTATTGATCCAAAATTTTGAGTGTTTGTATATGCCATCGGTGATGGTGACATGGGTCTAACAGGTGCTGGTGATACAGATACTGGCGAAGGTGGAGGAGCTTTTGTTGCTGCTTCCAGTGCCTTCATTTTACCCTCTTTGTCACCATCACTTACAAGCATGATACCAGACAGCGTTCCTGTTAGAAACGTAGCAATAGGTATAATCAGCTCAAAGAACTTGTTGTCAACGGGGCTCATTCCATTCATAGGCTGGGTGACGAAGATAAGACTGTATAGCACCACAAACACAATACCAAACAGCGTGAAACCAAGAATAAGACCGATAAAGAATTTTAGTCGTGCATTTAATTCTTCTGTTGTATATTTCTCGTTACCAAAAATTGCTCTAATCATTTACATGCTCCTTTAATCTCTTTACTTGCCTGAGGAATCTGTGCTGGTATTGAACCTTTTTGTCCATCTTTGAGGTAGTGGGTCAGATCCTCTGGACACGTTCCATTAGCACTACAGAATGGTTTCTTACAGATTTCTTTATCCCAATTATGTGGGTCTTGACATGGGTATCTGTAATGTTCATCACATCCAGCGAAAATTAATGCAAAAGCAAGAAGAGTTATTGTTCTCATATCATCCCTTTATTAAATACACTATAGAGGCGAGAATCATCCCTACCACTATAATTGTTTTCCAGCTAATGTCATCAATCTTCATTTTAAACCAAGGGCTCGTCACCTCAACTCGCTCGCGTTCATCATCTACTGGACATTGTTGTTTGTTGTTTTTCACTTATACACCAAAAACATGAAGTGCGTGGTTGTAGTGCTTGATACGATCATCAAGTCCTATTGTACCACCGTTAATTCTTTTTGTCAGGGTGAGAATATCACCTTTATCTGCCCACTGATTGAGGTTGTTTGTTTCCCAGAACCAGCACGCAGACTGAGCAGCTCCCTCAAACGTCTGAAGATATTCAGCTGCCTCTTCTACAGAAATTTGAAGTGATGCAGCAAACCAAGTATAATTTTCTTTACCAGTTAGCTGAATGAGACCACGTCCACAGTAGCGATAACCATCGCCACTTCCTTCGTCACCATTACCCATACGATTAGCATAAACCTTGTTTGCAATTGCCTCTTGCTTATTTGGAAGGCTTGCGTAGTAATTTGCCGTAGCGTCATCAGGGAAATATTTTGGGAAAATCTTACGAAGCGTTGCTGCTTTGTAGTTTAGATTTTCTTTTAGAGTCCGGAAGTTACCACTCTCATGTGCACACTGAGCAACAAACGCAGCAACGCGCTGTGGTGTGTTGATATTATAATCAGGAAGCAGTTGATTCAATGCGTCATACCAATAATTGAGGTATGGGTTACCTGGAATGCATTGTCCCAGTTTTTCTTTTGTAAACTCAAACGTAAATTCAGCCATTACACTCTCCTATGCTAAAGCTTTAGCAACATTAATCGCTCCGATGATAATATCTCTATACATGATATTTTCCTCAAGTTGAGCTGTTTGATCGTGGATTGCATTAATCAAACCGATATTATTTACCAATTCTTTGTATTCATCAGGTGAGATTTCACCTGACTGCAATGCCTGTTGGAGTTGTTGTGCTTGTACGGCAAGATCATGCATTGTCATGGGCGTGGTCTCTTTGCGATGGCTTTTTGAATTGATTCAGCCGATTGATTAATGGACGTGAGTTTTAACTCACAATACGTTTTACTAACTGTGCTGCCTGAATTGTACCTGGTATGAATTTCAGTAACCATCTTATCAAGCAGATCGACAGGACTAATTGTTTGTTTATTCTTTGGTATGTACTGACTATAATTTTTCAATTCCGTGGTGGTCACGAAAAGCGCATCAACATCAGCTCGGACGAGGAGTGATACACTACAATTCTGTTTTGCTAGCTGAGATTGTGTACGGATCTTATTAACAAGAGCATACTCATTAGAATCAAATGGTGCAATAGTAAATCTATCGACAACTGGTTGGATGACTGCACAACCAGACAGCATTACAAACATCAGCGCAATTATAATATTCTTCATTTTACACTCTCATATATTTTCTTCTGTTCGTTATACCACTCCTGCCAACCAAGTAATTGCTCTCTTATTTGGTAGTAGGTTCCGTAGTTTTCTGTGACTGCTCTGAGGAGCTCACTTGCTTTAACATTGGAGGTTCCTTCAACAGCTGGTCCGGAACTTGGGGCCACGACATTCTGACTGGCACTGTTGTGGAGCACGATAGCAGCATTAGACAAAGTACACTGATTGTCATACTTTGTGACAACCTTTTCAATGACCTGCACGTTAGCATTTGTATTCTCCTTGACTACCTTTATTTTTTCGACCACTTTCGTCTGTATAACTGTATTGACTTGAGCCGATTCTTGTTCAGCTTTTTCAACTTTTGCCTCGTATTCAGCCATCTTTGATCTGTATTCTTTTGTTCCATATAACATGCCCTCAAAGAATAGACCTACAGATATGATGATTATTGATGCTGGAATCAGGAAGACTTTATAAGCTCCTGCAAACCGAGCCAGCAAATAAATCAACACCCCAGAAACAACGACCCCATGGACTATCCATGGGGTCACACCATTTAATAGTACATTGGCAACAAACATTTAAACCACCTTCTTACGCCGCAATATAGAAACTATTGTTTTCTTTCTTTTTCGTGCCGTTGGATCATCCACAGCTGGTTTACCTAGTGGTATATCATTTCGCATCTGAATTGCACCACCACCAACATTATTAGCAGCCACCTCTTCTGTAATTGTTTTCCAATTCTTTATTAGGTGTTCAGCAAGTACTTTTTCATTCGTGCAGTCGATGTTTTTGTGCTCTTTGAAAAGAAAATATGCTGCAGCCATTGAGGCAATTCTTGTCGACCCACCAGGAAGCTTTGCAAGAATTTTTTTAAGGTTAGCTGTGACTATATCGAAGTAACCCCAGGCTCTTCTTTCATCTGCAGATGTGAGTGTGCTTCTTTGCTTCAGCACCTTACCATTTTTGTCAATGATTCCGAGATGATATGCAGGCCATTTTTCAAATGGTGTAGTAATTCGCTTGAGAAACTGATAAACAAGATACATATCGACAAATTGATTTGTACCACCGATCTTTTTATTTTGTACAGAGTTAATTTGGCTTACGGGTACAGTTTTCATCAGATGTTACTTAATACTTCTTCTATTTGTTTATCAGAAGGAATTCCTTCTGTGAAAATTGTTTCGTTTGTAATTCCAATATTACAAACCGTTTCTGGAAG
>OGWF01000102.1_pt1 | contig 13299 bp, 19 predicted proteins | sample 1575951 | NCBI WGS metagenome assembly OGWF01 (sample SAMN07581523, study PRJEB24739) | freshwater metagenome | place: Singapore | collected 2015-01
CAAGATGTTTTGCCAAAGATAATTTATGTGGTTTTACTCTTGCCATTTCTTCCAAAGGGATTAAAATAGCAACATCATTCACCCCATGAACCCAAAGATCAGTAAAGACGGGCAAATGCGCTCCAACATTGTATCCGACTGCATCCACACCAAAAACAAAGTTGGTTGTGTTTCCCGACAACCTTACACCAAGAACATCAAGATTCTTGATAGGATGAATAAATGAACCAAAGACAGACACCAACAATTCTGGTTTTTCGGATAAACCTGCTGTTAAAGAAATGCCTACATTTGCTTCTAACTTTTTGTGGGGTTCTTCTGTATTAACGACCGTAAGATTATCAATTGGAATTTCATAGAACTTGTCTGGTTCTTTTGAAGAAGCAACTTGTAGCAAGGAAGTTGCCGACTTTTTGCCAATAACAACTGAATTCTTTATTGTAAGGTCGTAGGTATCAAAGATAAATTGGTCTTTTTCTTCGCCTTCTTTTTTAATGTGGTTAAATTCAGCAAGGACCAAACCTTGTTCTGATTTGTGTTGGTAATTGTCTGGTAATTCATCAAACTTTTGTGTTCCAACTGTTTTAATTACAGTTTCAGTTTGCGTAACATAAACCACTTCTGTTGGTTTGTTCTTTAACTTTCTGACCAAATCTAATAGTTGCGTGTTTTCGTCTGAAAGTTCTTTTATTGTGTTTAATAAACTTTGGTCTTGAACTTTTACTTCTTTGATTTCCGTATGAACTTCTGGTACAGATTCCATTAAATATTCTATTGTTTGTTCTTGGTCTTGTTCCTTTGAGCAAGAACCAGCAAAGAATCCAACAAACGAAGCAATAAGAGCAAGTCCTATTAAAGTAAAGGTTGATTGGTTTTTAATAACTATTGTTTCTTTATCAGACATATTTACACCATTCGGGGTTTAGAGTAGTATTTATCGGTTTATTATGTGGTGCCTTTGGGATACTCATAAGCCTCATTTGAGTATCAGACAAAAGTTTAGATCCTTTCTTTTGATTACAAGATTCGCAAGAAGTCACGACATTATCCCAGGTATGTTTTCCGCCTTTGGATCTTGGAACAACATGATCAATTGTCATTTTAGAACCTTTTGACCCGCAATACTGACAAGTTCCATTATCTCTTGCGAATATGTTTGCTTTATTACATTTAATGCTTGATCCGTGTTTCCAAGCAAAGTCTCTAATAACAATAACAGAAGGTAGTTCAAACTTTTGATTTGGAGAACTAATTTCTCTATCCCAAGTTTCTATTACTTGGCATTTGCTACTGTAAAGAGAAAGAATCAGAGCATCCATCGCTGGGACAACTGCTATTGGTTTCCAAGAAGCGTCCAATTTTAAAGCGTGGTATTCTGTGATTGGTGGCATTTAAACCTCTATTGACATTGCCTTATCATAAGCGGTTTGGATCAGGTTGTCAAGGCGTTCTGTTTGTTCTGCTCTTCTTAATAATTTGAAGGTAAGGTTTTCTATTGAATAAATACCTGCGTCTTCTAATCCTGTATCTCTCATAGTTCTTAGTCTTTTGCGAAGATTGGTTCCCATTTTGTATGCTTCCATAAAATCGCCTTCGTCAATTGCGTCTTCCACTTGTTCGATCTTTTCTATTTGGTTTTCTGCTTTTCTTTCAATTGTTTTAATATCGTACTTGCCTTTGTCTTTAACTGGTTTTTCAACCCATTCATCATTCAATACGGAATAAGAACCATTTGTTACTGGGGGATCGTTTAAATCTTCTAAGTACAACTCCAAATCATAACCAAACAATTTAATATCGTGTTTTATGTTCCAGTTGCTTCCAATTGCTCTTGTCATAGAAGTTACAAGATCTAAATTATTATCTATCTTTTCATAGTCAGTAACAATATGAAGGTCAATATCAGAGAACCTTGACCAGTTGTAACCAGCGCAAGATCCAACAATTAAAATATCTTCTACTTTTACTTCAATTTCTATTTGATCCAAAAAGTCATAAGCAACATTTAATAACTTTTCTCTTACTTCTGGTTTTAATTGTTCTCCGTCATACAACTGAGGTGGTAATGTTTTTTGTAAAGAAAAAGAATTTAATAGTTCTTTATCAAGTTCTTCACCCAAAGCGCCAAATCCAGGAGGAGCAGAAAGAGACCTACGCATTGAAGGTTTATTAGAATAAGGAGGAACATTCTTTTGTCCTCCACCGCCAATAACCCTTGCTTTTAAGCGTGAATGTTTTGCTTTTACTGCATTCTGGAACTTGCTGACTTCATCAACTCTGTTGTTCCACGATTTCCATTTCTTATCAAATGTCATTATGCTTCTCCAACATTCTTCATTCTTCTCATCATATCTTTTAACAAGATTGCTTCAACTTCATTCTGGAAGTCTTGTAGTACTTGTTCTCTAATTTCTTCTTCTTTCGCCAAACCAGCATCAAAAGTGTCAATAAAATTACTTAATTCTGCTTGCGCATTATCTCTTTCTTTTATTGCTTTATCTTTCTCTAATTCAATGTCTTTAACAATACCAACCAATTCTTTAATTAGTTTCCTTTGATGGTTTATCTTTACTATTAAACCAGTAGCAACCAATCCAAAACTAATAACATAAAATAAATGAACCATTATTATCTCACTTTAATAAATCAATAATAGTGTCTAGTATTAAATAAGTGTCATCACTAAACACATAAACCATAACTAAATTAGGATCTTCTATCTTGCCAACTGTGCGACTATCATTCACATTTATGCCCACAACTATGCCAATAAGATTACCATAAGAGTTATATACTGCTGAACCGCTTGCGCCACCCCAACCATAAGATTGCATAATTACCAAATCTGGTAAAGACACAGCAGAGACAGAACCCTTCAAAAAGAATGGTCCAAGACCTCCGGGAAACCCAGCATAAAACAATTCTTCGCCCAAGTCAAGATGTTTTGCCAAAGATAATTTATGTGGTTTTACTCTTGCCATTTCTTCCAAAGGGATTAAAATAGCAACATCATTCACCCCATCAACCCAAACTGGCAAAAGTTGCGCTTTTTCATCACCGCGCTCTGCCATAACCAAAACTGAATCTTCAACAACATGGGCAGCGGTTATTACAAAAGTCTGTCCTTTGTATTTAAAATAAGTTCCTGTCCCAGTTGCGCCGCCTTCCAATGATAAAGCAAGAATCTTGGTTGTACTTTGAACTGCTTTGTAAAATTGCTGTTGCTTTGAAACAGTAATAAATTCCATTGTCTCACCAATGGAAAGATTTTCCATTTGTGGTCTATTACAACCAAAAATAAGAAACGAGATTAACACCAGAAAACCAAATAATCTTTTCATAGCAATCCCCCTAATGTAAATAGGCATAAGAAACAAGAAAACCCCGCGAGGTTATCGCGGGGTTTAATTTAGAAGGGGGATTTAGATTTGGTTTTTCGGCCTTTCTTTCTTGCCCTTCTGCCTGCGCAATGTGCTTTCTGAGAGAATCCCTTTGGATTAGAGCAGTCAATAGATTTCTTGTATCGTTTAGACCACTTCTCTTTTAGGACATTCCTAATTTCCTCTAAGATTATCTCTTCTAAGGTCACGGTTTTTCAACTATCCTCTTAATGTCCGAAACATCGTCTTTTATGTCGCTAACATCTTCTTCTAACTTTTCCATTCTTCCTGTGAGACCTTTAATGTTGTCTCTGTGGAATTCTCTGTCGTTTTTAATTTCTTCAACAAGTTTAGATAATGTAGAAGATTGATCGTCAAATCCTTTCTTTATTCCTGTCCCTACCTCGGTAAGAAAAGGAGTAAGGATTGTTGTAGCGAGTTTGTAGACACCATACAAAACACCACCCATTACAAATAGACCGCCAGCGGGGCCTGATAAAGCAGTAGAAATAGCAGTTATGGTTTCAGCGTCCATTAATTGGTTCTCCTATTAGTAAGTAAAGATCTCCATTTTTAGGGTATCAGACCCAGGTATTAGAGAATAAGATTCATCTTTATTTACCAAGAACCAAGTTCCCGGTTTGATTTGATGTGGAAGATCTTCGCCAAATTGGATAGACCAATTTACACCTTCCTTCACATTAAATAGTCTTACTGAATCTTTGCTGACCTTTGTGTAATTACTTTCCGGCATTGATGCTGGAATGAAAACGGTTACCATTTACCAATCCTTATTGTTATTGCTTTGTTCTCTCTAATTGGTTTCTTTGAAACTTTCTTAGATTCAAGAAGCGGACCTGTTGAACCACCGGTCTTAATTGCCATATCAAAAACATTGATTCTTTCAATTGCTTCTTTGGCATTAGCAATAACACCGTTTAGGTATTCTGCCAACTCAATTGCTTGTGTAATTTGTGGGGATTGGGTTGAAGACATTTTGTCAAATTGTTGTGGTTCGGTTGCGCCCTTTGGTCGTTCTTGTGGACTTGTTAGTCCTTTTGGCGTTTCTTGTGGAGCAGTAGCAAACTTACCAATATCTTCTTTTACTCTTTTCTTTCTTGCGGCAGTATCGGACAACGAAGCGTCAGAATCTAAACTTTCAATTGCTTTTAAGATTCTAATAACAGAAGAGAAAATCTTGAATAGAATTTCAATATCGGCAATAGCAGTATGCCACCTTGTTGCTTCAACTTTTAATGCTGCCGCCATTGGTCCTTGACTAACTGTTGGGCGTCCTTTTGCGGTTGTAAGAATAGCAATAATTTCTTGTGGCGTATTACCACCAGAGATTTTTGTTATTTCTTCTTTGATTTGTTTTTTGGCGTCTTCGCCCATTGCTATTATTTCGTTTAAATAATTTCTAAAAGAAGAGAACAATTTTAATGTATCTCTAATATCTTTAAGACCAAGTTGGTCAAAATCGCCCAATCCGTAGATTCCTGCTCTTTTAGAAATGAAACCTTTATCAAATCCGGCGTTTTGAGCAATCAAAGGAATACCTTTGTGACTGTTTGCGTAATCATAGAATCTTTTGATTGCTTCTTCTTCTGATACTGAGTCTGTATCGGTTGGTTGTTTCATTACTTCTGGATTTAAGTTAATGAAATCTTCCATTCTGATTTCACCGGATTTAATTTTGCCCATAACTTCTTCTTCTGAACCGAAGTAAGCGGTCATTAAAAGAAGTTGGTGTGGTGTTTTTATTGACGAAACAGAATCTTTTACTAATTCGTCGAAATATTGTCTTGCTTGTTCGTCAGTTGGTTCGGATACACCGTAAAATGCTAACATTTGTTTATTCATAACAGCGCTATTTAATTGTGGATCTGTGACACTATTGAATACTTCTTCCGGTTCCTTTTCTTTTGCTTTATCAAAAAGTTCTTTCTTTTTAATCGCAAACTTTATTTTATTCTTAACTGCCCCAAAATATTTGTCTGGATCAAATTCAATAGTTCCTTCTTTGTAATATTTCTTGGCAAAATCTGATATTTCTTCTCTGTTTGCATCTTCAATAGTAATTCTTGAATGCGATCTTTCTGACTCTGGGAATACTCCGGAAACAATTTCTTCTGCCGTAGCATAAGCGGCGGCAATTTCGGTAAGCATTTGTCCTTTAACGCCATTTGTGGTTGTATTAAGCCTAAAATCACCAGGTGCTTTACGACCTGGATCTTTTGGCGCTTCTTGTAGAGTACTTGGTTTATTTTCCCCTGCTGATGTTTCTCCATAAGCAGGTTTAACCGCGTCAAGTCCCATTGTTTCAGTATCAAAGAAGATTGCGCCACCTGAAATAAGATTATCTACTTCTTTATTTATTTCGTCAATCTTTCCTTTGATTGGTGCTTTGATTGCCATGAATGGCAATTCTTCTTCTTGTTCATTTACGAAACGATCCCAAGATTCTTTGATAACTTTAAAATTCTTCATTTTTATGCTCCAATGGACTTTATTAATTAGTCTAATATCTTTGTTATTTCAACAATAAGGTCGCCATTTCCTTTTATTACTCTATGCCATTCTTCTTTTGGAATAACATAATTCTTTCCTTCTTCCATAACAAAAGGCATTTCGTTATCAAGTTGTAATCCCCAACCAGTTCCTTTTACAACTTTAACGATTCTGTGTTCTTTGTCTCTATGCCAAATAAGTTCGTCAGAATCAACATTATCATTGAAGATTCTGGCGACCTTATTTTCTTTTAGTTTCTTTTCCTTGAACGGGAACAAATCACCACCAAGTGTATCTTTGTTTTGCGCCGGTCAAGTGAGGATATCGGCCAATACGACAAGACCAATAACCAGCAGTAAGACGATCATTTTTCTCCTTACAACGGTGGCGAGCAACGAAAGAAGCACGACGCTTTGGATCACCAACTTTAACCGAAAGGTTTGGATCTCCAAAGGAAATCTTCTTTACTCTGTCGCCGTCTTTTACATAAACATAAAACTTCTTGGAACCACCGCGTTGTGGTTTGCCAAGTGGTACTTGTTTGCCTTTGTATTCCGCTTCTGAGAGCGTTTCTTCTTCAATCAAAGGCAAGTCCAAGGGAACGACTTGGCCTTCATAAATGCCTGTTAAACCCACATCTGTTGATAACCATTCTTGTTCTTCTTCTGTGAATTTATGGTTTTTTTGTTGTTTTGCTTCCAACATAAGTTCGTTAAACTTTTTGGATCCTGGGCGGTAAATTGGATTGAATAAAGAAGTTTTGGTTTCAATATGGTATTTTAATCCTTCTGTGACAATTCTTGCTTGTGCCAATTCTTCTTTGATAATCTTTAAAATATCTTCTTTGTTCATTATTCCTTCTCCTGTCCAAGAAATCTGCTTTGAACTATTCTTTTTTCTTAATGGGCCTTTGCCTGCTGATTTGCACTGTGCCATTGTTGGCCTACAAGCAGGATACTTTCCGCCTTTGTCTGCGCTTTCACGCCCACAAGGACCGCCTGTTCTACAATTAACCCAACCTTTACCTTGGTTTCTTGCGAACCAACCGTGAAGTCCTTGTTCTTTTTCTCTTTTAAAGTTTGGTTTGTATTTTCTTTTCTTTTTCTCTTCTAATTGTTCTTCTGATTCTTCTTTAACAATCTCAATGTTTTCTTCTACTTCTTCTTCTATCTCTTCTTTTACGCCTCTCCAAATTTTACCCTTGCGACACTTAACAGCAGCGCCAGAAGCATAAGCAGAGGGCCAAACTCTGTACTTGCGCTTTGCTATTCTTGCGCAACGGTCAAGTTTCTCGTTAAGATAATCATCTATTTCTTGGAGTAATTCTTTGTTCATCAACCGACTCCTGGTGAATAAGAACCAGACCAGTTTGTTCCATTTGGCGAAACAGAAGAGTTATTGATTCTTTCTACTGGAATATTTGTGAGGCCAGCGACAATGTGGTAATCAACATCATCGGCAAGAGTATCACCTCTTAAATAAAGTTCTGTTAGTTTCCACTCATAGATAGGAGAGATAGTTTTTTTATCTAAACTAAAATGATTAGCGTTATTTACTCCATTCTGCGAAAAACCGATTGATAATGCGTGTGTTCCGTCATAGTTTTGGATTTGGACCCATTTGGTGACATAAGGGAAAGTGATTTTTCTTACTGTTCCTCCCGTTGATCCGGTAACAGCAAAAGGCATTCCAGAAACTTGGAATGACCCAACATTATTCAAACCAACAGAATAAATAAAAGATTCGGACATTAAACACCTACTTCTTGATTAAATAGTCAGGAATCTCCGAAATAAGACAAAGAAGATCTTTCAGACAAAGATAATAATGTATCTACTGCTTTTTGATAAAAAGACCCCATATTGTACTTTGGAATATCTTTTATCTCTACCCATTGTGCTTCTTGGTGTTCTGGTAAATCTTCTAGTAACTTTCCAGACCAATCTTCTGAAATAAAGAAAATGTGGTTTCTATCTTTGTAACTTACTGATCTTTGTGTTGATTTTACAACCAAACCGCATTCTTCAAATACTTCTCTTTTCATTCCTTCTTCAATTGTTTCTCCATATTTAATATGGCCTCCCGGTAAATCCCAGGTATTTCCATAAGAATCATCTGCTCTTCTAAGAAGAAATAACACCTTTGTCCCATCTACAATTAAACATTTAGATACTTGTTTGGAATCTTGTTTTGAGTGTTTTTTAATCATTATCTTGATCATTTTGTAATGTCTATCAAAGAATTCGGGATAATTTTAACAATAGTAATACCTGCGCCAATGCTGGCAGATCTAATTTGTGGGATTAATACGGCACGAAGGTAAGTTATTGGTCTTACTGAATCTAATCTTGGGTGGAATTTAATTCTTGTTTTGTAGTTGCCGAACTGGTCTGGTTCTCTTGTATCTACGATTGTTACGCCCTCAATAGAACGAAGACGAATCAATTTATCTTCCATTGAACCTGATTTTGTGTTGTCAAACCTCATAATAAGGTCTAATTGGTATTGTCTTGCGTCACCAACTTCTAATAGCAATCTATCAACACCTTCTTTCGTTAAGTTATTTTGGAACTTGCTGTTTAATTTGTAAAAGTCCATTTTATTCTCCACGACTTAATTAGTTGCCCAAAAAACAAAAAAGCGCCCGCCTTTTAGAGCGGACGCTTGGAACTACTACTTTACCGATCAGTGAATTTCGATTTGTCGTGATAGCGGAGGAGCGGTCGCGGATCGAGGAACTGAAATAGTCAGGACTCCGTTATTGAAGTGAGCGGTAATTCCATTTAAATCTGAATCTTTGTCAAGTCGCCATTCGCGTTTGAATGTATCAACAAATGAATCAGAGTTTTCCGGGCGAAGATAATGAACCGAAAGCAGTCCTTTATCTAAAAGGATTTTTACATCTTCTTTATTAACACCTGGAATCGAAAGCGCAATATTGAACCCGCCTTCTTCTGTCTTTGTTACTCTTGAAGTAACTGAATTGCTAAACATGTTTCTCTCCGAGAAGAATATAGCATTAAATAGGTCGTCAAATGAATCCCTGCGATAGCGAGCAGGGGTCGCGGTTGCTAATGTAGTCATAGCGTTGTCTCCTTTATTGCTATTAACTTAAACACCTAAATTGAAGCGTCAAGGGGTGGTTGATAATCTTTTGTAATCGTCTTGAATCCTTACAACATCGTCTAATTCTGTTGTACTAACTTCCATTAATTCTACTTCTTCGTCAAGTGCGCCGAACCTATGAACCAACCCAGTTGGAATATGGTAAGTATCACCTGGAAGCAAAAGCATAGAAGTATCTTCAAGATCCAAAGACAACTTGCCTTTTAAAACATAAATGGTTTCTTGTTTTTCATTATGATATTGTAGGGACAATCTTGAATTTTGGGTTGATGTGGATTAACTTACCAACATACTTATCTGTTTTTGCCCAAATGTGTCCGTATCCCCAAGGTTTATCTACTATCATCCTTTTAACACCTTTTTGGAAGAAAAAAGTTTCTCTTGAATTGAGTGGGAGTCTCCAACAACAGTTACTTCTGAACCTGGACCTGACCTATTAAGGAAAATCTTTGTGAATGATTGCCTCGGGTCCAATCCTTCAATAACTTGGCGAGATTCAATTAGGAACTTAATATGTTCGTCTGGTCTAATAGCAACAACATAATCTGGATTAACATAAACTTCTCTTAGTTTTAGTTTGTCTCCGACTCCGGTTGTATCATAAATCTCAACTAATTTTATCGTCATACTTGGTTTCCTTTGTTAATTTGTAAATAGAGTTTGATTGTAAGTGGTAGGTTTCATTAGAAAAAATGATTTTGTGATAATCATTTGTAGATAAAGATTCTGGTTCTAAATAAATTCCAACTTCTGGTCTTTTGGTTATTATTATTTCTGTTACCAAATCCATAGTTGGATCATATTTGTAAATGATTGCTCCTTGCGGGATATGGAGCAAATCACCTTTATTCAGATTCGTCTTTTTCTTTACAACCATCTTCGCCACAATAATCAGATTCGTCTTCTAACTCTTGTTGAAATTGTTGTGGTAGTTCGCCCCGCTTGTACAAATCATACCCTTCAAGTATCGCCATAATCTCCGACAAACTTGTATCAAATGAAAGCATTGCTTTACGCAGGTCGTCAATTGAACTATGCATTTTGTTATGATCTCTTAAAGTTGTATTATGCATCATTTGACGAATAACAAGATCTTTTGTTTGTCCAAACTTTTCGTTTGCTTTTGAAAATAAAGTATGTACTTCGTTTAACAAGTTATCTTCCTCAACTGAATATCGTATGTTTAATCTCATCAACCCTCCACAATCGCATGTCCAGTGATTAACAAGGTTCCGGCAGCAGAGCAAGCATTTTGTAGAGCGCACCTTGTTACTTTAACAGGATCAATAACGCCTTCTTCAAGAAGGTCTGTGATTTGCGAAGTCTTAAAGTTGAATCCCTTTGAACCTTGCTCGCCTTGAACCAAAGAAACAATAATGTCTTCTGATTCGCCTGCGTTCTTCGCCATTTGACGAATTGGAGCAAAGCAAGCATTTACTACTGCTTGAACTCCAAGTGATTGTTCTTGGGTAAGTTCAACTTCATTTAAATTAGACTTCTCCAAAGCGCGAACCAAAACAACCCCGCCACCTGGGACAATCCCTTCTTCTTGGGCAGACCTAACTGCTTCTACTGCGTCTTCAATTCTATGCTTCTTCTCAATCATTTCAATTTGTGTCGCTGCGCCAACTTTGATTACAGCAACACCAGAAGCAAGACGAGTAATCCTTTCTTGTAGAACCTCGCATTCGTGTAGGTTTTCAGTTTGGGCAAGTTCAGTCTTTAAAGACTCAATACGCCTTTCAATCAATTCCCAATCACCTTTACCGCCTACAACAATCGTGCCTGCTTTATCAATCTCAATCTTCTTACAAGAACCAAAGTGTTTCAGTTGAACATCTTTTAGTTCAAGTTCTCCCTTACGAACACAAGTAGCAGATGTAGCAAGGCAAAGATCGTCAAGAATATTCCTGCGCTCTTGTCCATAGCGAGGTGCTTTGACCGCTGCGACTTTTAATGTTCCCCTTGTGGCGTTCATAATAAGAGCGGCGAGTGCTTGTCCTTCAACCTCGGAAGCAACAATAACAAGTGGTTTGCTTTCGCGAGCAATCAACTCTAATGCTGGGAGCATATCATTTACTTGATCAATCTTGGTGTCTGCGACAAGGATAAACGGATCTTCGTAGATAACTGCTCCACGACGCTCGTTATTGATAAACTGCGAAGAAGCGTAACCTGAATCAAACCTGAAACCTTCAATAAGATCCAAGGTTGTTTCTGTTGAACGCGATTCTTCAATTACAAGTGATCCATCTTTGCCTGCGGACATTACTGCCTTGGCAACAAGTTGTCCAATAACTTCGTCGTTGTTTGCTGAAATTGTAGCGATGTTTCTAATGTGGTCTTCGGTTTGAACTGGTGTGGCAACTTCTTTCAAACCGGAAGTAATTGCTACAACTGCTTTATCAATCCCGCGTTTAATTTCAATTGGGGATGCGCCTGCTGTAATATGCTTGAATGCTTCAACTAATACTGCTCTTGCTAACACGGTTGCGGTTGTAGTTCCGTCGCCTGCTTCTGTGTTGGTTTTCCTGCTTGCTTCTTTTAGCACTTGAATAGCGACATTTTGGAAGGGGTCTTCCACTTCAATAAACTCTGCGACTGTAACGCCGTCTTTGGTTACGATAGGTCCTGCGCCTTTCTTGTGTAGAACAACATTCCTACCCTTTGGTCCAAGTGTAGAACCAACATTATTGGCGAGCAGGTTTGCGCCTTTGATAATGTCTTTTTGTAGTTCAAAATCTGATTTGTAATGCTTCATTGGTGTCTCCGCTGGTCATTCTAACCACCAGCGGAAACTTCGTCAAGATTCTTTGGTAGATATTTGTTTGGTCTTTCTATCGATTCTTCTTGCTTTTGTTCTTGCTGAATCGGCAAGTTCCGAGTTTTCCAAACCACCAGCAAAGTATTTGTTTAAATCTTCCAACATTCCTTGGGCATCTTCAATGATTCTTAAACCAGTTACTTTTGTTACATTTGAAAGATTACTTACGAGCGCTTCTAATTTCGCTTGACCAAAATCAATTGTTTCTTCATAAATGGATACTGAACCTTTACCCGAACTTACCAAGGAATTGTAATTAATCGAAAACTCGCCAATGGAAAGCATTCTTTTAATTAAATCAATTCTTTCTTCGTCCGTATTTGCTTTGCCGTACAGTTCAATAGAATCTTCTAAGGAATAAGCATTAGAAGTTTCAGTTTTTTCTGCTCCTGCTTTTTTCTTAGTTATTAATGACTTCAACCCTTTAATATTCTTTATTATGGTTTTGTAATTGTTGGTGTAATTTCCACTTTCATCACGGGTTTGAAAATTTAAATTTCCATATTTCTTACTTAGTTTTGGATCACTTTTTGCGAATTCAACTGATTTTTCATAATAATCTTCAAAATTATCTAAGAAATCCTGATAACTTTCTTCATCGTATTTGAAGTCGCTGCGATTGAAGAACCTAAGTTCTTTTTCGCGGAATATCATATTACCAATTAAGTCGGCAACTCTCAACCTATCGTCCCCTTGAAGTCCGTCTTTCATTGACAAACTACCAGCAAGATCTCTCTTAAATTTTGCTTCAACTTCTTCCCATTCAAGTGCTTTGTCTGTCGGGAATTCATCGCTCAATCTTATCTGAATTCCTTTCAAACTGCTTGGGGGTGAAGCACTTACTAATACATCAATAAAGTTTTCTCTATTTAAAACAAATTCAGTAAAAGATAATTTACCTTGACCGCTTTCTTTATCAATATCTTTTAAACCTACAATGTATTTTACTTCTCTGCCATTTACCATATCTGATAGTAGATTGGAGTAAGCGCCACTTATCTTTCCGCCTTTTGTTAAGAATTTGGCGCTTATGTCTCCTGCATTTGTTCCAACAATATCAACAAGAGTTTTAATAGCATTTCCCTTTTTTGATGGAAGGACTTGTCCCCCAATCAAAACAGACAAGAAAGATTCAAAAGAATAACCTGCTGAACTTGCGTCAAGCGAATCAATCATAGAAGTTAATGTTTTGTAAAAAACAAGATACGAGATTGTTTCTTGTAATGCTTGTGAATTTGTTTTGTTTTCAAATAAAGTCGGATCTTCTGCGCTAAACCCTTCTTTCATAAACTTTGAGAAGAAAGCATTAATATTTGTTACTTTTGTCCTGAGATTATTACCTTGGATATTCTTTAAGAAGATTTCAAGTTCGGTTTTATCTTCTGGTCTTATTGTTGAAATAGTTTTTAAACTAATTGGATCAGTTTTTCTAGCAACCGCTTCTTTAAGGACTTTTAA
>OGWF01000103.1_pt1 | contig 13274 bp, 24 predicted proteins | sample 1575951 | NCBI WGS metagenome assembly OGWF01 (sample SAMN07581523, study PRJEB24739) | freshwater metagenome | place: Singapore | collected 2015-01
TTTTTTTTTTCAAGCAGAAGACGGCATACGAGATAGCTTCAGGTGACTGGAGTTCAGACGTGTGCTCTTCCGATCTGTTTCCCAGTCACGATAGATCGAGGAGCTAGTAGAGCAGGGTAACAAGATTACTACTGATGTTGATGAGACTGCTCAGTTTGAAGCAGAACTTAAGACTCTGGGTAAGCTCAAGGAGCAGCTGTCTAATCAGAAGGCTATGCTTGACGTAGCAGCTCATCTGCTTAAGGATACTGGCATCAAGACTAAGATCATCAAGCAGTACGTTCCTGTGATGAACAAGCTGATCAATAAGTATCTGGCAGCGATGGACTTCTTTGTCGACTTCCAGCTCGATGAGTCGTTCAACGAGACAATCAAGTCCCGCTTCAGGGATGAGTTCTCCTATGCGAGTTTTTCTGAAGGCGAAAAGATGCGGATTGACTTGGCACTTATGTTTACGTGGCGTGCAATTGCCAAACTCCGTAATTCTGCTTCGACCAACATCCTCATCATGGATGAAGTCTTCGACTCCTCTCTTGATGCTACAGGGACCGAAGAGTTCCTCAAGATCCTTGAACAGTTGACTCAAGACACGAATACGTTTATCATTAGTCATAAGGGCGATCAGCTGTATGACCGCTTCCACTCTGTTATCAAGTTTGAGAAGCATAGTAATTTTTCAAGGATTGCAGCATGAGTGAGTCTATGACCAGTAAAGAGTTCGTAGATATGGTTGATAAGTTCCTCAAGCACCCCGTGTTTGTGGAACAGGAAGCCCTTATTGTGTCTGCTATGTACGAAGGCAAGATTACAAAGCAGACCGCTGGAGAGTTGCTAGTCAAGGTAGCGAAACATAATCTAGCTAAGATTAACGAATTATTTAATATGAATGCAGACGAGATTATGAGGTTGGTAGATGAAAGTAATTAATCTATGGGGCTCGCCTGGCGCAGGTAAGTCGACTGCTGCAGCTGGTCTATTCTACAGAATGAAAATTGCGGATTATAACGTTGAGCTCATTAACGAATATGCAAAAGAAGTAACGTGGGAAGGTCACGGAGACCTTTTCAGAGACCAACTATATATTCTAGGACAGCAAAACCGTAAGCTTGAACGACTCCGTGGTAAGGTTGATTATGTTATCACTGACTCACCGCTTCTTCTAACCCTCGCTTATACACCAGAAAACTATTATGAGGGGTTTGACGATCTAGTAACAAAGATCTGGGATTCGTATGATAATTACAACCATCTCATTATTCGGACACATGCCTATAAGCAAACAGGTCGACACCACACAGAAGAACAGTCCATCGATGTAGAGCGGAAGATTCGAAAGATGTTCGAAGAATACAACCTCGACAATCACATTTCATACAATACAGAGCGGGCAGTTGAGGATATTTTCGAAAAGGTACAGAATAATGATTTATGATTTGATTGATTGTAACGATCCAATTCTTAAAACACCGTTGGAGAATTTCAACTTCGACGATCCACCAACCGACCCAATAGAGCTAGCACACACTTTAGCTCAAACTATGATTAGCAACGACGGAATCGGGCTGGCAGCTAACCAAATTGGGCTACCCTACAGAGCTTTTGCTATGATGGGGGAAAAGATTATTGTATGCTTTAACCCGAAGGTCGTTGACTTTTCTGAAGAAACGGTTACTATGGAAGAAGGTTGTCTCTCCTATCCAAATCTGTTTGTTAAGGTTAAGCGGCCGCGCAAGATTAAGGTCCGTTACACCGAACCTAATGGTAATGTTGTGACAACAGTATATGACGGTATGACTGCCAGGGTCTTCCAGCACGAGCTTGATCACCTAGATGGTATTTCATACCAGAAGAGAGCAAACAAGTACCATCTAGAGCAAGCCAAGAAGGCTGCTAAGAAAATTAGGGCATTTGGTGGCAATAAACCAATGTCTAGTGAAGCAAAGGAACTGTGGGAATGGTTAAAGGCATGAAGAAACATGCATTCAGTGAGATCTTCTATTCGATACAAGGTGAGGCCGAGTATACTGGCGTCCCAACAGCGTGGCTGAGGTTCTTCCTCTGCAACCTGCAGTGTAATGGGTTTGGTCAGAAGGATCCAACCGATGAATCGACGTACGTTCTTCCTTATAAGGATTTTGATGCTGCGTCTGTTAATCGAATTGAGGATCTTCCGGTTTGGACCCATGGATGTGACTCGTCTTACTCTTGGTCGTCGAAGTTTAAGCATCTACAGTATAAGAGGACCGCAAAGGAAATTTGCGACCAGATTCAGAACGAGCTCTCGAATGAGTGGAACCCGACAGGCACGTTCCACCACCCACTGAGTCATGTAGAGCAGCATATGTGCTTTACTGGAGGTGAGCCTCTGATGAAGCATGCCCAAGAAGCAGTCGTAGAGATCATCGATGAATTCAAGCATCGTATGGGTGGTAAGCTATCTAATGGCTACACCAAGGGTTCCAACCAACCAGAGTTTATCACATTTGAAACCAACGGCACACAGGAGTTGACCGATGATTTTGTACGTTATTTTAGCAATCGCGGTCATTATGACGGTGAGCTTTTCTTCTCTGTGTCACCCAAGCTGTGGACTGTCGCGGGAGAATCTGCAGAAAAGGCTATTAAGCCTGAGAACGTCAAAGTTTATGACTGGCTCTCGAAAGGACGAGGACAACTCAAGTTTGTCGTAGGCGACAAGAAGGAACAGTGGGACGAAGTCGATGAGGTCGTAGCCAAGTTCCGTGAAGCTGGTGTAACGTTCCCTGTGTGGATTATGCCTGTCGGAGCTACGGAAGAAGCGCAGACTGGTACACTAGAAGGTTATGCTTCGGCTGGAGAGGTAGCCGAAATGGCGTTTAAACGTGGTTTTAATGTTTCTGCCAGAGTACATGTGTATCTCTGGGGCAACCTAATCGGAGTATAAAATGGTAGATGCAACTACTATTATTGACTATAGTTATCCTGAGTTTCTTTCTGGCATCGACAGTATCGCAGCTCGAATCGAGGGTTCCGGATGGGATCCTGACCTTATCGTGGGTATTGTTCGCGGCGGCGCTGTTCCTGCTGTTTATCTGTCTCATAAGCTAAAGATTCCTGTCCAGATGGTTCACTGGAACACTCGGGATGATACTGAGTGGGGTAACGAATCTAATGCGTGGATCCCAGAAGAGATCGCAGGTGGTCTCAAGGTCCTTATCGTTGATGATATCGTCGATGGCGGGGATACAATCAAGGAGCTCCTCGAAGACTGGCAAACATCTGTGGCCGGTCTCGGTAAGCTAAATACCGATAATATTAAAGTTGCTGCGCTGTGGTACAACACAGCACAGGACGTAGTTGTTGACTTCTACCACAAAACAGTGGATAGAAATGAAGATCAACGATGGGTAATCTTCCCTTGGGAGGCTTGATGTGAAACACATCGATACTATTGAAAGACCTGAATCAACTACGCGCATATATGCGTTTGACTATCACGTTATCGCTAATCAGCAAGAGTTAAAGAACATCTTTGATGGTTATACAGGTGGCGTGATAGTCGATGGTCGTAGTGTCCGTCCAGAAGACTTTCAACCATATGTGTTGTTTCGTCTAGACAACGGTATGAGATATCATCTCGATATGTCAATCGTTGAAGACATCACTAAATTACCATTTGATGTTAAACAACCGAATTATTTTAGTACAGATTATTTCCAGGGACTGGAATGATATATCATCTGAGTTCGCGTAATATAGATGATAAAGCGGTCTATCAGCATCATCCCGCTCTATAAATTCTGCTGCTCCTAACTAAAGGAGAAAAATATGTTAGATGTAAATAAATATCGACAATGATATCGACAATGATGTATAAATAAGACATAACAATCAAGGAGGTTGATGTGTCTAAGAAAAAGTATATCCCAGGTAAGTACTTCACTGGCGAACCATGTAAGAATGGACATATAGCCGAGCGTTGGAATTATAATGGGATGTGTGTAGAATGTAAACGTGAAGCTGATCGGTCTTCAAATCTAAAGGCTGGTAAGAAGTACCGAGTTAAAACTGAGTACGGCCTAACGCTCGAACAAGTAGATGCTATAAAGCACAAGCAGGATAACAGATGTGCAATATGCAACGGCGAGTTTGAGAGTACGCACAAAACGCAGATAGACCATTGTCACGACACAGGTAAAGTAAGAGGTCTGTTGTGTATTACATGTAACTGGCTCCTAGGCAAATCTAGAGACAACCCAGATCTACTTCGATCAGCTGCAAAATATTTGGAAGATACAAAGGATTCAAAATGTCTAACAGAACTGTAAGATCATACAAGTACACATCTACAAAGGAGTATATTGATGCCTTCCCGTGTGCTTATAGGCAATTTAAGGCAGATAGCCACTGCAATCTTATTCACGGCTATTCGTTTTCTATGAAGTTCTTCTTCGGCACTGATGATCTTGACGTCCGTAACTGGGCGGCGGATTACGGGGGCTTGAAGGAACTGAAGGCATTTCTCGAAGACCTGTTCGATCACACTCTGCTCGTATCTAAGGACGATCCTGAGTTTGAAACGTTCAAGCTCCTTGAAGAAAAGAAGCTCGCCAAGCTGACCATCCTTCCCAAGGTTGGTTGCGAAGGGCTTTCGGACATGCTGTACAAGTACGTCAACGGCGTCTACATCCCTGATATGTGGGGCAAGTCGGAAGCCGAACGTCTGTGGTGCTATCGTGTCGAAGTCCGCGAGACTCAGTCAAACATGGCATTCCGTGAAGGCCATCGCGAAGACGGTGAGGACCTGTTTGACGGATTCGAGTAATGTATTATAGAAAGAAGCCGGTCGTTATTCAAGCATTTCAAATGACTGAAGAACGCCGCCGAGACAATTCTGAATGGCCCGAGTGGTTACACGAGGCTTGGAACAAGAATCACGGAGAGCTGGGTGCCCTTTATCCAGAAGGGTATCCCAACTCTGATGGCAACGACCGGCTTCGAATACAGACACTTGAAGGTAACCAACTGGTAAGTTGGGGTGACTATATTATTAGAGGCGTGCATGGAGAAATATACCCATGCAAACCAGATATCTTTGAAAAAACATATAAGGAAGTAAACCTGTGAACCATCCTGATCCTAAATTACACCAGTTGATTTCTTTTGCGAAAAGTGCTATTCGTATTGGATCAAGTATTATGGGTGCGGCAGCAATTGCCAATCCACAAGCTGCTATATTAATCGTGGCAATCGGTTACGGCGTTGCAGAAATTGTTGGCGTTGTAGAAGAGCTCGTTTAATAAATACCATACAACCGAGTTTGACCAGCAGGTTGTCCCTTTGGGTTTTGAGCTGGCCAGGCAATCGTCGTAGTCCTGCTTTCTCCACCGACGTTAAACTAAAATCTGAGAAGGAAATCAAATATGTCACACCCCGAACATAAGTCGAACTCCGAGCTTGGTGCTCGCGTTCACGCTCACCTCTTGTCGAAGGGTCTCGAGACTCCGATGACGGAAAAGGTAAGCGTAGACTCCAAGAAGAAGGTCAAGCAGATTACTGGCCACTTTGAAAAGATCATGGACATTATGGGCCTTGATCTAACAGATGACTCACTTATCGATACACCTAATCGTGTCGCTAAGATGTATGTGAATGAAATCTTCTGGGGTCTCGACTATTCGAAGTTCCCGAAGTGCACTGCCATCGATAACAAGATGGACTACAACGACTCGTTCGTTCTGGAGCGTAACATTAACGTTCAGTCGAATTGCGAACACCACTTCGTAATCATCGACGGCTTCGCTACTGTTGCTTACATCCCCCACAAGAAGGTCCTTGGACTTTCGAAGCTCAACCGTATCGTTGAGTTCTTCGCTAAGCGTCCTCAGGTCCAGGAACGTCTGACTGAGCAGGTTGCTGAAACAATCTCGTTCATTACTGAGTCGCCAGACGTTGCTGTATACATCGACGCTAAGCACTACTGCGTGAAGTCACGTGGTATTCAGGACACTGGTTCTTCGACAGTAACTCTGTCGGCTCGTGGTAAGTTTGCTGAGCCTAACTCCGACATTCGTCGCGAGTTCCTCAACATTGCTCGTCTCGGTTCGAACTGGTAATTTTGAAAATAACTGTTGCCTTTCTCTTTGTTCTGTGGGATACCTAATCTCATAGACAGAGAGAAAGGCATTTTTATTATGACTTATAACCTCAAAGCCAAAGATCTTACCAATTTTGGTCATAAAATCGCAGAAGCTAATACTATCGAAGAAGCAAAACATATCTTCATCGAAATGGTTAATAATTTCGATTTTAAATCCAAACAAAAACTTTATATCACTGAAGCCACTATTTTTAACAAATCAAAGCGTCATTTTGTTAACTGGGCTTGGAATATTATTCTCTCTGCTCAGGGTTTGGGGGTTATTAAATAATGGCCTGGCATAAACTTTACATCGTAGAGATGGTAAATAAGAAATATCTCGGGCCAAACGATGGCAAGAAGCTCATCAAGTTTGGTATCACTCATCACATGGATATTATGAAGCGATTCAATCCAGAAGTCGATGATGGTTATGAGAAGAATTATGATGATTGGATCATACTTCCAAAGTACAGTCAAGTTTTCTATTCAAAAGAAGATGCAGTAGCTGTAGAGAAGTGGCTTCTTAACAAGATCTTTCCAGCACATACGCATAAGGTGTGGGTAGAGGATTACCTGCAATGTGAGGATCGTAACCAGTATTACCACAATACTGGCATCACAGAACTTCGTCTGTTGACCAACAAAGAGATTCGGGATATCATTGCCTACCTGAAGAAGACACAATCCATGGAGCAGAGAGAAGCTAAGATGGATAGACTTCTTAATATTACGAAGGGTTGGTAATGATTACTCCAGATGTTCGTATTAACTACGAAGCGGCATACTTGCTGTATACGATTGCTTATGATAACTGGAATTCTATTTCAGACAAAGCACAGAAGCGGTTTCGTCGACAGATTGAATCGGCTGTGCGTGAGGCAGGATTTAACGGTGTAGAGACAGGCTTGATCAGTGAGAAGGCTTGGGCGACCGTTATTGCTGAAAAGAAGGGGGAAGCTATTGGTAAGGATAACCGAGTTGCTAAGGAGCATCCAGTTACGCACAAGAACATTGCTCTTTACTGTCTAACGCAGCCTACAAAACTTTCGTTCGACGATTTCTATAATGTATGGTTCGAGAATCTAGTAACCACCTATACTACAAATGAAGAGAATCAACGTCTTCGTAAGTTTCAGAGCACCTTTAAGTTTGGGGTGGATTGTTGGAAGCAGATGTACGAAGACGCAGGGGTCGTGTTAATGGAACGACCTAAACTTAACACAAATGCAGCTAAACGAGAATGGGGTATCATTTAATGTCGAACAAATTCATTTGGGTGACCTTTCAGAAGGAAGGCATTCACAAGTATCCACAGGCTCTAACAGATCCTAATCTAGCAACTGGTGATGAGTATGACGTCAGCTTCTTAGGGTATCCACACCGTCACATCTTCCACTTCCGTGTGGACATTGAGGTGTTCCATGACGACCGTGAGCTAGAGTTCATTCAGTTCAAGCGTTGGCTCGAGTCGTTGTATCAGACGAACACTCTGCAGCTCAACTACCGCTCATGTGAGATGATCTCTGATGATCTTAGCGTTTTGATTAAGGACAAATATCCTGGACGTAAATTCAAAATCTCCGTCTCGGAAGATAACGAGAACGGGAGCTATGCAGAGTACAATTGACGCCTTCTGGCGTTAGCTTCTGAGATTTTGCGCTTTGTTTCCTCACTATGCTTTCGGCCCCTCATACCTTTATGGTTGGCCTTTATCTTAGCAATGGTTTCGGCCGAACGTGGTACACCCTTTCTCGACTCTGACATTCTACGACGTGTCTCTTCCGATTTGGGCTTCATGTTTGCTTCTGATATTTTACGTTTATGATTTTCCGTTTTAGGTACGCCGGATGGAACACCATCGAGGCCGTTCTCAATAGCTAAGTTAGCATATGACGTGGATTCGACAATATTATTTTCAATAGAATAAGATATAGCAAACTCGGAACACGCGGTTGGGTCTTCGAAGGTCCATACATGCAATGTGCGTACGTGTTCTTTGCCATGAGTAGCTATATGTCGTTTCCAATAAGAACCCGAGCCTAGGTATTTGTATGGATCTACTGTGGTTGTTTTGCCGAAGTACAACATACCTGTAACGGCATGCTGCTTGAGGTATAGATAAATAGTGGACATAAGCTGATGCTCCTCGTAAAGCGTTAGTGCGGTTGGAGACTGGCATCTCGCGAACCGCCACTATTTATAAATACGAATACGGCTATACGCACAGAATACGAATAACAGGAGCATGCATGAAGACCCTCGGCCAATTTCTAGAAGAAGCTAAAGCAACTTACTGTGGCCGTTGTGGCACACGACACGTTCCTCCTCCCAAAGGTGGGACGTGTCCTGCGCTTAAGGAAGAAGCTCTAGAGGAAAGCATGGGCAACATTTATATTAAGAAAAGTGAAGCCACCCATCAAACAGACGCAACGATCTGGCCAGACTCTGACCATCCACAAAAGATTGAAACGCTATACCATCGCACAGAAGGCGAGGTGAAGAACCACATTAAGTCTCTGAAGAAAAAGTATGGAGCAGCTAACGTCAAGGTAGATGTAAAGAAACTCAGAGAAGGCTACGTTCCAACTGCAGACGAACCAACAGAGCACGACAAGAAGATGGCTCAAAAGGTCCGCGATCTCCTGGCTAAGGAAAAGAAGCCAATCAAGGAAGATGTTGTTGCTCAAATTAACGATCTAGTCCGTCAGCGCAACGCTGCAAAGAGTCCAATCGCTCGTAAGAATCTCGAAACTCAGATCAACCGTCTCAAGAGACAACAGAGGAAGATGAATGAAGATCTCGATCTTGAGGAAGCTGTAGAAGTCAGCCACGATCGTTATAGAAGTTCACATGGCAAGAAAGCCTCTGGTCCTGGGGCCTGGATGTTCACGCACAAGCGTTCTGGTGAAGCTACAGGGGATGATACGTTTACTGCTCCTGCCACTGCTCGTTCATTTACAGATGCTGCTAAACATGCAAAGGCTTGGGCTAAGTCAAAGGGTCACCGCACAGTTTATGTGATGGAAGAAACCGAGATCGAAGACGCTGGCACACGCAACGAGTTTCGCAAGCAGAAGATCGTCCACAGGGGTGAGCACGTAGCCACCATTCATACCTACCGCGGCCGCGCCGGTGGCTGGGTATCATCAGCTCACACACCTGATGGTAATGATGCTTCGAAGAAGTACGGCATTGACCTAACCGATACCAAGAAAAAAATGATTTCTAAAATCAAAAACTACCACAAGGGAAACTAAGATGAAGACACTACGCGAATTTCTAGAAGAAGCTAAGCAGTTTCAAGTAGAAGAAGTCATTGAGGACGAAATTGATCTCGATGAAGTTGAAGACGAAGATGAAGAGCTTGACGAAGAAGCTATTAATGAAGCTGCTGACGTAGAACTCAAGCCACACGAAAACGGCACTCACTACATCGTTCACAAGATTCATCCTAAGTCTGGTATTGAATCAGATCAGCTGAAGACTGGTGAAAAGATTTCAGATACCCATGTTGACGATCTACATGATATGGGCTATAAAGTGAAGATTCACAAGAAGTAATACTGACACACTTCTTGTGAATTACTATAATATTTTGTTACAGTGAGTATATAATGCTAAACTTTTGCCATATTAGTCCAACTCCACATCTTACTGACTTTTGCGGGCAGCAGACACATCATCTGCTGCTCGCTCACCTTGTTGAGAGCGACGAACAATATCGTAAGTGGTATGGTTCAAAGATTTCCGGATCTACATATATCCTAGATAATTCGGCCTTCGAGATGTATAAGCAAGGCCGAGATATGTACCCGTCAGACAAGCTCATTGAAATGGGCAAGCATGTGCGTGCTGACTACATAGTAATGTCTGACTATCCGAATGAACATTCATCAAAGACAATTGAAGCTGCCTGTGACCTAGCTCCTAAGTTTAGAGATGCTGGTTTCGGTACGTTTTTCGTACCTCAGTCTCGTATCGGAGATCTTGAGGACTACATTGCTGCCTTCGCTTGGGCTGCCTCCTCACCTCACGTCGACTATATCGGTGTATCGATTCTAGGCGTTCCCAACGCATACGGCGTAGAGAAGGGTAACAAGCTACAGCGTTTCTTCTCTCGCTGGCATATGATGTCAGAGCTAGATAAGCGAGGTATTCTCACCCTATGTGAGATTAATAAGAAAAAGATCCACTTCCTTGGTATGGTGGACGGGCCTAATGAAGTCCAGCTGTGTTATCCATACTTCAAAATTGATACGTGGGACTCATCAGCAGCAGTATGGGCTGGCCTAAACGGTATTGCGTTCGATAAATCACCTACAGGACTTATTGATGGTAAGTTCGAGGAAGAGGTTGACTTTAACCACTACTGCAGTGATATTGATAAGGTTGTGCTGGCCAGGGAAAATTGCCGCTACATCAACAATCTCGCCAAGACTAATTCTCCAACTCTAGGCGATATTTTTCAAGCTCTATCCAAAGCAAAGGTATAAATACCTGTGACAATCGTAATCGGATTGCACGGAGCTAAAGGCTCTGGCAAGGACTACTTCTATCAAGTAGTCAAGCAAATGTACCCCAAGAAAGACATCCGCAAGATCGCATACGCCGATCCTATCAAGCATAAAGTAATGTTCCTGTTTGGTCTTAGCTCGGAATATGAGTACGATCAATTTAAACGGACCACCGTTACGTATGATGTAGGTGGTAAGACTATTGAGCAGGATGGTCGTCATATCGTACGAGAGATTGGTATGATGATGCGAGACTATGATCCGGGTCAGTTTGTACGATATGTGGAGTCATCAATCAAAGCTTCCCCCAACTCCATCTGGTGTATTACTGATCTTCGATTCCACAACGAGCTTGATTCTATCAGACAGCTTAACGGTAAGGTTGTAAAGATTAAGCGCGCAGGCTTTGGGTACGATGGACATATCACAGAAACAGAGTTCGAAGACAGTGAATGTGATTATGTAATCTATAACGACAGTAATCTTCTAGATATGTATGAAGAATCTGTTGATAAACTTTTTAATAAAATCATAAGTGAGGTTAAGCAATGAAGCATATTATGGGTCCTAACTCTACATCGTCCCTGACGAATGTTCAGGACGGGGATGTACAACCTAACGCAGTAGACCTTCGTCTTGGTAAGGTATTTCTGATTCGTCCTAATACGTTTACGATTAACGAAGAGGATAAGACGCACCGCGGATCTATTGAGCTCCAGCCAGATGCTGATGGTTGGTATACTCTAACAGAAGGCCATTACGAAGTTGTAATGGAGAACGTTATTGAGGTTGGAGATGGGGAAGCTGGGTGGGTTATCACTCGATCTACTCTAAACCGTAATGGAGTTTTCCTTACCTCAGGTCTATACGACACTGGTTACCATGGTGTAATGGCTGGTTGTATGCATGTCAATGTAGGTCCGATGAGAATCCAGAAGGGCACACGAATTGGACAATATCTAAGTTTTAACGCTGAGTCGCTTTCCAAGTATGATGGTTCGTACGGAATTGGTAAGCAACATGATCAAAAGTATGGAGCATAATAATGGAAATCCGCGCATCTATTGAAGATCTTAAGAAGAAGAAGCTGTTTGTTGCCGTACCAATGTATGGAGGGCAATGTGCAGGTATGTTTACTCGTTCCATTGCAGACCTCTCAGCTCTATGTACGCACTATGGTATCCAGGTTCGATTCTACTTCCTATTCAACGAATCACTGATTACCCGTGCTCGTAACTATTGTGCTGACGAGTTTATGCGCTCGGGTGATACGCACATGTTGTTCATCGACTCCGATATTGGCTTTAATGCTAACGACATTATCGCTATGCTTGCTCTTCAAACAGACGAGTCACCATACGACATTATCGCTGGTCCGTATCCTAAGAAGTGTATTTCGTGGGAAAAGATTAAGCTGGCTGTCGATAAGGGTGTGGCTGATGAAGATCCATCAGTCCTAGAGAAGTTTGTCGGCGACTATGTGTTTAATCCACGTAGCGGTACGAGGGAAATCAAGCTAAACGAGCCTGTCGAGGTTATGGAGGCTGGTACTGGCTTCATGATGATCCGTCGGAAGACGTTTGAAATGTATGACGCCGCTTACCCAGAGCTAATGTATAAGCCCGATCACGTACGTACCGAGCACTTCGACGGCTCGCGTGAGATCATGGCATATTTTGATTGCATCATTGATCCTGAAACCAAGCGCTATCTGTCAGAAGACTATATGTTCTGCTATAACGTAAACAAGATGGGTGGTCATATCTATCTGTGTCCGTGGATGCAGCTACAGCATGTAGGTATGTACGTATTTGGTGGTTCCCTGGCTGACCTTGCCTCCGTTGGAGCAACTGCCACGGCAGATATGTCTTCTCTCAAGAAGAAGGGTGTTCAGGGACAGCGAGCGATTCCTCAGAAGAATACTAATCAGCTAGCTAAGTTGAAGGGGAAGCGCTAATGTCTATTACACACAACTCACCCCATTGTGGGGATGTTGAAATGCTGATGGAGCCGGCTGAACCCGGCTTCATTTACGGTCTCCTTCCTGAAGACGGTACGCTAGTAGAATGGGGTTGTGGTGGATCTACAATCTATTTCCTTGACAATTTAAAGGAAAACCAGTATCTTGTATCAATTGAGCACAACGCTCAGTGGTATCAACGTGTCACTGAAATGATTGCCGATCATCCTAATATCGATCGTCACGTGTTCCTGTTCATCCCGCCGGATGGCGTAACGAATAATTACTATGCTCGTCCGGAAGAAGAAATGCCCTGCGGACTCAACGAGTATATGTGTTTCGATATCGATACTATTAAGTCAGCTGATGTATTTCTAGTAGATGGTATTGCTCGCGGGCCGACAGCAGCGTTACTAGCTACAGTCACAAAGCCAGGAGCACACGTAATTATTCACGACTACAAGGGTCGTGAGGATTGGTACGGATGGGTAGAGAACTGCTACCCAACTAATGAAAAGCCAGAGGGTATGGTTCTCTGTCACTTTACTAAGTAAACTAAGGATCTGCTTAAAGCCCACTATATCATTTTAGGGACGTACGCAAAAACGAAGAGAAATGATATAAAGCATATTATGCGAGTTTAAGGATAGTTCGACCTCTAACGTATCCTCTATCCTTA
>OGWF01000104.1_pt1 | contig 13050 bp, 4 predicted proteins | sample 1575951 | NCBI WGS metagenome assembly OGWF01 (sample SAMN07581523, study PRJEB24739) | freshwater metagenome | place: Singapore | collected 2015-01
GTTTCCCAGTCACGATAGATGGTATTCCAATTAATAGTGATATACATTTAAAAGCTATTGAAATTTGTAAAAATTATAATTCTCAATATGATATTTCTGTTAATTATTATGATACAAAAGGAAAACCTTCTACTTTAAATAAAATGGTAAAAGATGCTAAATTTAATTTTATTGCTCTTTTAGATGTAGATGATTTATGGATTAATAATAAATTAGAAAAACAATTACATTATTTAGATATTTATGATGTAATTGGAACTGGATGTCAATATTTCGGAGATACAAATCATAAACCAATATTACCTTATGGAGATTTACGTTATTTTAATTTTTTTCAATTTAATCCAATTATTAATAGTAGTGTAATTTTAAAAAAAGAATTAGCAGAATGGAATGAAAATGAATTTGTCGAAGATTATGATTTATGGTTAAAGTTATTTAAACAAAATAAAAAATTCTATAACATTGATGAAATTTTGGTATTACATAGAATTTATTCAACCAGTTTTTTTAACAATACTAATCATAATTATGTAGAAAAATTAAAAGAAAAATGGCTCAAATATCCTTAAATTTTTTTTTTAAATATAAATAAGAACAATAATTATTTATGGCGTCTTCATTTATAAATGATGCAATTATTAATACCCATATTAATAATTCATCTTGTAATTTAGCCATTGGTCTTAAAATATCTGGTAAAGGTTGGGATAATTCTTCCAACAATTCCAATATTTATGATTATTATGGGGTTGGTTTGCAATTATTCAGGAATTCTAATAATAATCGGGAATTAGCAATAATTGATACTAGTAATTTTAACAAAATTCGTTTTGGTATTACAAATAGTAATACTTCAATTCTTTCTATTAATTCTAATAATGATAGAATTTTACCTTTAGTAATCAATAATAATGTAATTATTACTAGCAATAATGTTGGTATTGGAACTACTAATCCATTATCAAATCTTCATATTATTGGTAATGTTGGTATTCATGGTAGTCTTGATTTAAATAATAAACCTTTAAGTGGAATTAGTGATTTAAATACATCTAATTTAAATAGTTCTGGAACTATTATTGCTAATAATATTACAATTAGTGGTTCTTTTTCTAATACTAGCACTGGTATTTTTAAAACCAGTCAATGGTCAAATGTTATTACTAATCCTGATAATCTTTATTATTCTATTGGTAATGTTGGTATTAATGTTCAAAATCCAACTGAAAAACTAGAAGTTGATGGTAATATTAAACTTTATAATGATGATATTTTAGGAATTAAAAGATTAGTTCGAAATGATGGTTCAGATATAGCTCAATGGATTGTAAATAATAATAATAATATTTCGATTTTAAGTAATGTTGGTATTGGAACTAATGTATTTACTTCTATTTTACATTTACATTCCAATTTATCTGGCTGTAATATGAATATTCGTTTTACTGATAGTTCTACTGGAACTACTGATAATGATGGTATTTTATTTGGAAAAGATAATTGTAATAATGCTTTTATTAGAAATCTTGAAGGTGTAGATATTTATTTTGGTGCTGGTGGTGGAAATGCTGGAACTGAAAGAATGAGAATTCAAGGAAATTCAGGATTTGTTGGAATTGGAACTACTAATCCTTCTTCTGCTTTGCATGTTAGAGGTGATTTAACTATTACTGGAGCTATTAAAAATCCTGATGGAAGTACGTATGCCAGTAGTAAATGGAGCAATGCAGATGTAAGAAATAATATTTATTATAATATTGGTGCTGTTGGTATTGGAACATCTATTGTTTTAACTACTCCGAGTGATGTAAAATTATCAGTTGCTGGAACTATAACATGTGATAAAATTATGCTTGGATCAGCAGAATTAACTAGCAGTATAATTTCCGGTCAAGCTGTAAGTGCAACAAATATTCAAAGTGGAACTTTAGCTGTAAGTTATGGTGGAACAGGTCGTAATAGTTTAATTAAAGATCAATTAATGATAGGTAATGGAACAGACCCATTAATTCAATCGCAAAATTTAACTTGGAATAATACAAATAATATATTATCTATTCAAGGAACAATTGGAATTGGAACTACTATTTCTAGATCTATTTTACATTTGCATTCCAATTTATCTGGATGTAATGTAAATATTCGTTTTACCGATACTTCTACTGGAACTACTGAAAATGATGGTATTTTATTTGGTAAAGATAATTGTAATAATGCTTTTATTAGAAATCTTGAAGGTTTTGATATTTATTTTGGTGCTGGTGGAAATGCTGGAACTGAAAGAATGAGAATTCAAGGAAGTTCAGGTTTTGTTGGAATTGGAACTACAAATCCATTTAGTAATTTAGACATCAGAGGAAATTTAATTTTACCAAATACAGATAGCAGAATTGGCATTGGAACTACAAATGCAACTGTTGCATTAGATCTTCCTAATGGAACTTTACGAACCAGCAATATTAGAACTGACTTAATTCAAAATTCAAGTGGAACAGCTTCTATTATTAGCGTTAGTGGTAATAATGCAACTTTAAATTTAGGAGCAGGTAATGTTACTACAACAGGAACAATAACAGCAAGTTCATTATCATTAGGAACAGGTAATTTAAGTACAACTGGAGGTGTATCAGCAGGAAGTTTAACTATTAATGGTGCTTCTATTATTAATACTTGGAATAGAGAAGCTTTAAATACCAATGCTATTTTTTACAGTAATAATGCTAATGATAATAGAGTTGGTATTGGAACTACTGTTTCTACTTCTATTTTACATTTGCATTCCAATTTATCTGGATGTAATATGAATATTCGTTTTACTGATACTTCTACTGGAACTACTGAAAATGATGGTATTTTATTTGGTAAAGATAATTGTAATAATGCTTTTATCAGAAATCTTGAAGGTGTAGATATTTATTTTGGAACTGGTGGAAATGCTGGAACTGAAAGAATGAGAATTCAAGGAAGTTCAGGTTTTGTTGGAATTGGAACTACTAATCCATTAAGTAATTTAGATATCAGAGGAAATTTAATTTTACCAAATACTGATAGTAAAATTGGAATTGGAACTACAAATGCAACAGTTGCATTAGATCTTCCTAATGGAACTTTACGAACTAGTAATATTAGAACTGATTTAATTCAAAATTCTACTGGCACAGCTTCAATTATTAGCGTTAGTGGTAATAATGCAACTTTAAGTTTAGGAAATGGTAATGTTACTACAACAGGAACAATTACAGCAAGTTCATTATCATTAGGAACAGGTAATTTAAGTACAACTGGAGGTGTATCAGCAGGAAGTTTAACTATTAATGGTGCTTCTATTATTAATACTTGGAATAGAGAAGCTTTAAATACTAATGCTATCTTTTATAGTAATAATATAAGTGATAATAATGTTGGTATTGGAACTACTGTTTCCAGATCTATTTTACATTTACATTCCAATTTATCTGGTTGTAATATGAATATTCGTTTTACTGATACTTCTACTGGAACTGGTGAAAATGATGGTATTTTATTTGGTAAAGATAATTGTAATAATGCTTTTATTAGAAATCTTGAAGGTTTAGATATTTATTTTGGAACTGGTGGAAATGCTGGAACTGAAAGAATGAGAATTCAAGGAAGTTCAGGTTTTGTTGGTATTGGTACTACTAATCCATTCAGTAATTTAGATATTAGAGGAAATTTGATTTTACCAAATACTGATAGTAGAATTGGTATTGGAACAACTAATGCAACAGTTGCATTAGATATACCAAATGGAACTTTAAGAACTAGTAATATTAGAACTGACTTAATTCAAAATTCTAGTGGAACAGCTTCAATTATTAGTGTTAGTGGTAATAATGCAACTTTAAGTTTAGGAAATGGTAATGTTACTACAACTGGAACTATAACTGCAGGATTATTAACATTAGGAACAGGTAATTTAAATACTACTGGAATTGGTACTATTGGAACTTTAAGAAGTGATAATTATCAAAGTTCAAGTGGTACTACTATAATTTCTGTAACAAATGGTATTGCTACTTTTAGTGGTAATGTTTCTGGAAGTGTATCACAAAGCACTTTAACTACTAATCTTAATGTCAGTAATATTAGTTTATCTAATGTGCCATTAGCATTTAATGTTGAATATACAAATACAGATATTACAGCAACTGGTGCCACATTTGCATATAATAAAAATGAACCAGCAAAATTTGGATATTATATATTTACAAGTAATGGAACTTTATTTAATCCTAATAATCGTATTATTGATTATGTTATTATAGGTGCAGGTGGTAGAGGTGGTATTGGTACTTATTCTGGTGGTGGAGGTTCTGGCGAATATTTAATTGGAAGTTTAAGTAATACATCTAATTTTATATCTATTGGTATTGGAAATACTACAAATATTATTGATAGACAAACATTTATTGATTCAGTTCCAAGTGATATAACTTTTAAAAATAATAGAACAGTTAGAGGTGGTGGTGATGGTGCTAGTATTTTTACTTCACTTATTAATATTCCAGCTAGTTCTGGTGGAAGTGGTGGTGGTGGAACAGGTGGATGTAATTTAAATTATATGATTATATCTTCTAATATAACTCAAAATGCTTCTAATGTTTCAATAATTACAAATAATTTAATACAGTATAATAATAATTTTTTTTCAAGATATTCAAATATACCTCAAGGAACTTATAATTTTACATTTACTAATAATAATATAATAACATCAAATATAAATACTCAAAATAGTTTTAATATTTATAATTTTGAATATCCCAATGTTAGAAATTCCAGTGGTAATATAATTAATCCAAATGCTTGGTATAGATTCGATAATCAAGCTTCTATAGGTCAGGATTTTATGAATAATAATAATTTTAGTGTATCAGGAACAGTAGCTTATAATGATTCTATTTATTTTAAAGGAACAGGTAGTGCATTTTTTAATGGTTCTGGTTATTTACAAGGTACAGGTGTAAATATAGATAATAAAAGTTTTTCAATTTGTTTATGGGCTTATGCGACAACATCAGCAAACGAAATATCATTTTATGGAATTGATTCTGGAACAGGTGGACCACGTATTATGATACATTTACTTCTTCAAGGTCCATCAAATGGAGGTAAAGCATATTTTGGTTTATTTGGTGATGATTTAGCTTCTACATCTTCAATTGCTGCCAATGTAAATAAATGGACACACTATGCTTTTATATTTAATACTGCTTCTACACCTGCTAATAATATGAGAATTTATATTAATGGAGTTTTAGATGCTGAAAAAAATGCTGGAGGAACTTATAATTCTGGAAGTCAAACTTATGAAATAGGAAGAACATTTCAAAATAATGGAACTAGATTTCAAGGTTATATGGATGATTTCAGAATTTATGCTGGAACAGCTTTAACAGCTACACAAGTTTTTGATTTATATAATAGTAGTGAAGGTTTTATAAGATATTATAGATCATTATTACCTGCCAGTCAAAATATAGGTATTGGTATTGGTTCTACAGGCAATTTTGGAAACTTTTTTAAAGGTGGTGATGGAGGTTCTGTTAATTATATCGAGAATTTAACAGGATTTAATTTAAGATTGGGTACTGGTGGTAGTGGTGCAACTTCAAATAATTTATTTAATAATAATACTAAAATAAAATATGGTGATGGTGGAGATGCCGGTAATTCTAATTTTGGTGCAAATGGTGTAGCAATTTTCAGAGTTCCATTAGTAACAAATCCAGTTATTAGATATACAGATAGTAATTTATTATCTAAAACAATACTTGATGTTTCTTCAAATATAACTAGTATAAATTATAACATACCTATATTAAGTACCTCTAATATTAAATTTAATTTAATTAGTAATCCAATTAATTTTAATTCTATTTTACCTACTATTCCCGATACAACAAATAATAATTATGATATTATTACTTTTACAACTTCAAGCACACTTACAATTAATAGTTATTTTACCACTGATTTAATTGTAATTGGTGGTGGTGGTGCAGGTGGTGGTACAACAACATCATCAACATTAATAGGTGGCGGAGGTGGTAGTGGTGATGTTATTTATATTCGTAATTATGAATTTATTCCTGGAACTTATAATATTTCAATTGGAAATGGTGGAATTGCTGTATCAGGTTTAGAAGTTGATGGTAGTCCAACTATTATTACTTTAAATAACAGAAGATTAATTGCAGCTGGTGGTGGAGGAGGTGGTAGTTCTATTACAACTGATAATGGTAATGATGGTGTATTTATTACATCTGAATATGGACAATCAGCAGGTGGTGGTGGAGGTGCATCTGTTGAAACTTCTGGATTATTATCAAGTTTTGGTAATGGTTTTGGATTATCTGGAAATGGTTGTAATGCAATTTTTACAAGTTCTACTAATTATAGAGGTGGTTGTGGTGGTAGTCATGATTTATTATATGGACCTAATGTAAATGATGGTGGATTAGCAACAACAATTAATGCTAATTTTGGATATTCGATTACTGCAGGTGGAGGTGGTGCAAGTTTATTAAGAAATGGAGCTTCATATACATTAGGAACTAATTATACCAATATAGGATCAGGTGGTGCAGGACGTAATGGAACAAAAGGTGATGATGGTAGAAATGGTGCAGTAATCATAATTTATAAAAAAATAGAACCTATATCAATTTTAGATAATACATTTTTTAATGGTAATGTAGGTATTGGAACAAAATATCCTGCAACAAATACAGCATTAGATGTTAGAGGAAATGTAAAAATAACTGGTGAATTGGATTTATCAGGAGGTTCATTGAAAGGTGTTTCAAGTTCTCAATGGAGTAATGCAGCAAATAATATTTTTTATAATTTAGGTAATATTGGTATTGGAACCACTAGTCTTAATACTTCATCAATTTTACATTTACATTCCAATTTATCTGGATGTAATATAAATATTCGTTTTACTGATAGTTCTACTGGAACTACTGAAAATGATGGTATTTTATTTGGTAAAGATAATTGTAATAATGCTTTTATCAGAAATCTTGAAGGTGTTGATATTTATTTTGGTACTGGTGGAAATACTGGAACTGAAAGAATGAGAATTCAAGGAAGTTCAGGTTTTATTGGTATTGGAACTACTAATCCATTTAGTAATTTAGATATCAGAGGAAATATAATATTACCAAATACGAATAGTAGAATTGGAATTGGAACCACAAATGCAACTACAAGTTTAGATGTTAGAGGAAATGTAAGAATATCGGGTGAATTAGATTTAAGTGGAGGTTCTTTAAAAGGTGTTTCAAGTTCTCAATTTACAACTATAGGAAATAATATTTTTTATAATTTAGGTAATATTGGTATTGGAACTACTAATCCAAATTCTCTTCTTAATTTATATAATCCTACATCTGGAAGTGAGGTTAAAATATCTTTAAATGATGGTGGAACTCAAAATACAGCAAGTGATGGTTGTGCAATTCTTAAAGCAACTGATAATACATTACAATTAGTAAATTATGAAAATTCTGATATTAAATTTTTATTTGGTACAAATGAAAGATTTAGAGCAACAAATAATAATGAATTTTATTTTGGACAAGCAGGAACTAGTTCTACATTATATTTAGGTGGTGGTGCAACTGGCGATAATAATTTTAATAATTCAGTAATTGAAACAAGAACATATGAAACATCAACAGAAAAAACAGAATTATTATTATTCAAAGGCGATGATTTAGTGAGTACTTGGGGACCAGATAGAATTAGATTAAGAGCTCCCCAAATTGTTTTTGATACTATTCCAGTAGGAATAGCAGCTTCAGTAGCCGCAAGAACTGCAGAAAATATAAGAATGGTTATATATGAAAATGGTAATATTGGTATTGGAACTGTTAATCCAAATGGATTATTAAATCTTCATAATTCATTAACTAATGGTAATATAGATATTAGATTAACTGATGCATCAACTACTCGAACTGGAGGAGTTTTAATTAGTAAGGATGTAAATGAAGATTTAATTATTCGTAATTTTGAATCAGGCGGAGATATCAGATTTATTACAAATGCTAATACAAATTCTGAAAAATTTACTATATTAGATAATGGTAATATTGGTATAGGAACTAATAATCCAACATCTCGTCTTAATTTATATAATGCTACATCTGGAAGTGAGGTTAAAATTTCTTTAAATGATTCTGGAACTCAAAATACAGCAAGTGATGGTTGTGCAATTCTTAAGGCAACTGATAATACATTACAATTAGTAAATTATGAAAATGCTGATGTAAAATTTTTATTTAGTACTGTAGAAAGATTTAGAGCAACTAATACTAATGAATTTTATTTTGGAACAGCAAGTACTGGTTCTACATTATATTTAGGTGGTGGTGCTGTAGGTGATGCTTCTTTTAATTATTCTGTTATAGAAACAAGAAATTATAATAGTACTGAAAATACTGAATTATTATTATTTAAAGGTAATGATCTAGCAAATGTTTCAGGTCCTGATAGAATTAGATTAAGAGCAGCAAATATTGTTTTTGATACTTATAATTCTACTACAAGTGATAATACTGCTGCTAGAACTAATGAAAATATTCGAATGACTATAGATGAAAATGGTAATATAAATGCACAAGCAGGTAATATAACAACTACTGGAACTGTTACTGCAACAAGTTTTAGTGGTTCTGGTGCTGGTTTAACTAATCTTCCAACAGGAACAACAGGTATTACAACAGATACCACAGCAAATACTTTTTTCAATATAATTACAAATGATACATTTAATTATAATGTAACTTCATCTACTAATTATAAAATTAATAATGGTTCAATATCATCATTGTCTGCAGGAACTTATAATATAATTTTTATTTATGGAAATATTTATATTTATAATAATGCAAATAATTCATTAGTTACTTCATTTACAAGTTATTATGATGCTGTAAATAATAGTGGAACTGTTATAAATCCAACTGCTTGGTATAAATTTGATAATTCAAGTACTATAGGTACAGATTCACAAGGTTCATATACTTTAGGTCGTGTTGGTACTGTAGATTATCAAGATACATTATTTATTAAAGGAACTGGTAATGCTAAATTTAGTGGTAGTGGTATATTAAGTGGAACTGGTGTTAATATTGACAATAAAGATTTTACAATTTGTGTATGGCTTTATCCTTCTTCAACATCTGGTGAAATTTCAATATATGGAACAAGTGGTACTTCTGGTAATCTTGGTTTAATGCATTTATTATGCAGAGGTTCAACACTGCGTAATACTATATATTTTGGATTATTTAATGATGATTTAGAATCAAAATCATCATATATTCCAAATACATGGAATCATGTAGCATTTACATTTAATAATACTAATTATGAAATGATAATTTATTTAAATGGAATTTTAGATGCTCAAAAATATTCATCAGGTTCTTATAGTTCAGTATCTACAACTTATGAAATAGGAAGAACTTTTCAAAATGACGGAAATAGATATCAAGGTTATATGGATGATTTCAGAATTTATGCCAATACAGTTTTAAGTGCAACAGAAATATTTAATATTTATAATGGAAGAGTTATACTATATAAAAATAAATTGGAATTAAATAGTCCAACAATTAAAGGATTTTTAGGAGTTAATAATGATAATCCTAGATATGAATTAGATGTTAATGGTGATATAAAAACCAATAGAATATTAACAAATTCAATAGTAAGTGATAAATCTGGTTATTTATCGTATTTTATAAATAAATTTTTAGGGAATTTTGATGGAACAATTACTATTAATAATAATTTTATATTATTAACATTTACAGATACATCAAAAGATTTATTTCTTACATTTAAAGAAACTATTACTTGTCAAGTATTAATTGTTGCTGGAGGTGGCGGTGGTGGAGGTTTAAATAATGCAACAGTTGCTTTAGGTGGAGGTGGAGGTGGAGGAGGTGATGCATTATCATATAGTTATACTTTTAATTCAAGTGAAAGATATAAATTAAATATAGGAGCTGGAGGAACATATGCTGCAAGTGGTGCTGCAACATCAGGTGGAAGTAGTTATATTAGAAATTTAGCAGGCACTATTGTATTAGGAGCAGGTGGTGGTGGTGCTGGAGGTTATAATGCAAATGGAACTGCTGGTATTACATTTACATTTAGTTATGGAGGAAATACAGTTACAACATCAGGTGGAGGTGGTGGAGGTGCGTGTAAAACTATAGGATTTGCTTTTACAGGTGGTTCCGGTAATTCTGTTTCTGGTAATGGTTCATCTGGTGCTGTAACTGCAGGTGGTACAACTGCATCAGGAGGAGGTGGTGGTGCAACTGGAAATTCAGGTGGTTCAACAAGTTTAGGTGCTGGTTTAAGTTCTTCAATTACAGGTGTTAAAGCAGAATATGGTACAGGAAATATAGCTGGTCAAGCATCAGGAACTACAGGAGTAGATTTTAGTTTATCTGGATACAGTTATGGTTTAGGTGGTAAAGGAACAGGAACAGCCACTGGATCAGCAGGAACACAAGGTGTTATTTATATAAGAATAGATTTAGTAGATAGTAAAAATATTTATATAGATGGAAATTTACAAATTAATGGTAATATAAATATTTTAAATTCAGGAACCAATAAATTACAACAAGATGGAACTAATGTTACTGTTGCGTCTGGTTCTGGTGCAACTATTAGTGATACTCGTATAAAAACAAATGTAAATGATATTAATGATGATAGTGCATTAAAACAAATATTAACAATAGAACCTAAAACTTATAATTATATTGATGAAAATGAAAGAGGAACAGATTTAGTTTATGGTTTTATGGCTCAACAGATTGAAAAAGTAATACCTCATGCAGTTAAAACTGAAATAGGATTTATTCCAAATGTATTTAAATCATACGATATTGATTATATTAATTCTCAAATAACTACTACAGAAGATTTAACAAGTAATTTATCAATTGGAGATAAAATTAAAATAAAAACTGATATGCAAAATAATTATCAAATAACAAAAATAACAGAAATAACTTCTAATGCAATAAGAGTTGATGGTAATTTATCAGGAACAAAAGTTTTTGTTTATGGTAAAGAAGTTAATGATTTCCATTTATTAGATAAAAGTTATATTTATACTCTTAATGTTTGTGCAGTACAAGATTTATATAAAATTATAGAAAATCAACAAATATTAATCAATAATTTATATAGTAAATTAAATATAGATTTTCCAACTTCAAATATAATAGTAAATAATAGTAATAATATATTATATACTAATGAAACTTCTAATCAACAATATAATATAACTTATACAGCTAATAATGAAGTTATTTTAAATTTAGATACTTAATATAAAGAAAATCAGAATTAAAAATAATATCATTTATATCATATTTTTTAAATTTATTAATTATTTTTTTTAGATTAATATATGTATCACAAATATAATTATCTTTAACTATTGATAAATGAACATTTTCTATCATATTAAAATAATATTCATTATCAATACACAAATCATATAAACTCTTTCCACCAATAACAAAAATTTTATTAATTAAAACTGATTTTTCACAATAATCTATTGCATCATCAAAATTCTTACAAACTACTATTGATTTATCATCGGCTTTAATTTCATTAGGTTTAGATGTAATTATTATATTTATGCGATTTTTAAGAGGTTTATATGGAAGAGAATTCCAAGTATTTTTACCCATTATAACAGCATTTTTTTTAATATAACAATTGACATCTGTAGTAATCTTTTTAAATAATTCCATATCTTGGGGAATATTCCAAGGAATTTTATTATTTAATCCAATACCACCTTCTAAAGTGCAAGCCAGAATTAAAGAAAAAAAAGTCATTTCTTTTTTAATAATCCTAAATAATATTTATATATTTATCTATAAATCCATCATATATTTAACAGCAGTTAAAGATAAATCACGAACTCTAATAAATTCATATTTATTATTTGGCAATGGTCTTTTAATGATATAAGGAATTTTATTTTGTTTTAATTCCTCAATTGCAATTTTTCTTAAATCCATATTAGATTTAATATCTTCAGGAATATCAATAAATGCAATTCCTCCCATTGCAATTTGTGTAGTTCTCAAACTAATAATTCCATTAAATTCATATTTAGTCATTATTAATTTACTTACTTTTGGTTTATCTAAACTAGTCAAAATTTTACTACATTCATCAAATGGTTGTTTAGTATAAACTAAAGTTTTATTATTATTATCAATATTCGCCATATTTCCTATTTTCCTAAAACTTCTTTATATACATATCATTTTTTATTTTCTCTCCAAGTAAATCCACAATTATCGCAAACATAGAAATATTTCATATGAGCTGGATGATATTTAATTGGAATTATTTGTCGTTCTTCATCTGGTATCGTGCAATTAGTGCATTTAATATTATCATCCTTAATTCTTCTTAATGAAGGATCAAAACGCAGATATTGATTAATTTGTTGATTATATAATAAATCATCTTCAGTATAAATAGTTTCAGAAACCTTAATGGAAATTTTAGTTTCTTCTTCTTTTTGAAATTTGCAATGTTTACAATATTTAATTAATTTAGGGTCATAACCAGATATCTCTTTATCTTTATCATTTCCATATTTATCTCCACAACTACTACTTTTAATATAAATCATATTGAAACAAATATCGCAAAATTCCATTATTAATAATCTTTTTCTTTATTATAATAATCATTTTTTTAATTTTTATATCATATCAATAATTGATTTAGTAAAGTTTCCAAATAAATTGGTTCTCTTCCTCTATTTGATTGAATTAATAATAATTCTAATAGAATTGCATTTTCTATTATCAAGTTTTTCTTATGTTTATTTATATATAATAAATCCATTACTAAATCCTTTATATTCAAATCATATTGGCTATATTTATATGATAATTGGCGAATATCTGTTAAAGTATATTTTGATTTAAGGAAATATCGTGACTGGGAAAC
>OGWF01000105.1_pt1 | contig 12993 bp, 19 predicted proteins | sample 1575951 | NCBI WGS metagenome assembly OGWF01 (sample SAMN07581523, study PRJEB24739) | freshwater metagenome | place: Singapore | collected 2015-01
GTTTCCCAGTCACGATAAACTAGGCATACCGTAAGAACACCTATCGGTAACTATACCGAGATTGATAGTGTCTACGGTATGCCTAACTTTACATCGGATCTAATCACAGTTAATTTATATGATAGATATACTGCGACACCGGGTTCTTCTAACGGTACGCTAGTTGGTACAGCTAGAGTTAGAGGTACCCAACCGGTATCAAGCAACGTAATGTTGGCTTCTGCAGTACATCAACTATTCTTATTTGATGTGCGTATGAGCGCAGGCTATACATTTGAAAAAGATGTCAAGCAAATCTACCACGCATCAGTTTCAGATACAGGATACGTATCTACATCATTTACATGTAACGTTGTACCTACCGGGGTAACGACTTCCGGCACTGTATCCCTTACCAATGGTAGCAGCACTGTCACAGGTGTAAACTCTGTCTTTACATCTGAGATTAGAGTTGGTGATTACGTGCGCTTCACATCAGATACTTCTAACTCCTATCGCGTTACTACAGTAACATCGAATAATGCATTAGTTATTGATCGCAATTACCCGCTTTCTAATGTTAGCGGTGTAAATCTTACTATTGATAATGCTTCAATTATCAGTGGCGATCTCAGCTCGCTACTGTTCCCATTCCCTAATAGTGTTATTAAATCGCTTGCCGATTCAACCTATAGAGTTAGAAAGACGCAATATAAAACCCTTTCAGCGGGTTCAACAACACTTACAACTCCTGTCGGAACTACATTCGCTTCGAGAACCGATTCTGATTATTTTGCGGTCGGCGTGACAGGTGGCGCTGCCGGTAGATTGTACCGCATTGGACCGAGTCAGTTTTCTTTCACTGATGCGCCTGTTAATAGAAACATAAGCATTAACTTAAGCGCGTACGGCCTAACAACCGAAGATGTGTTAATTTACACCACTGTTATTAAAGCAGACCCGGTTGTTAAGACAAAAACAGTTACGAGCACATCTACAACTCTTACATCAAAAACCGACTGCCAAGCTTCTACTGTACAGCTCGGATATGCCGATGTTTATGAAGTTTCTAATGTACGTATGTCTGCCAACGTGTTTGGTACTGCATATCTTGAATCTAATTCACAAGATATTTCAGACAGGTACACTCTTGTAACTGGTCAAACACCTACCTATTACGGTATTTCTAGCATTAAACTTAAACCAGGCGCGCCAGCACCGACAGGCCCTATCAAAGTAACCTTTAAGTATTATGCTCATGGTACCGGTGATTATTTTAGCGTAGAATCATACCCGGATTACGAGACCATACCTGAGTTTGTAAGCCAAGGAACAACTTATCAGTTAAGAGATTATCTCGACTTTAGACCGAGAATTGACAACACCGGTTCTAACTTTAAGAATACCGGTTCTTCAAGAAATGATTTTCTTGATTTTGCAAGTGACTTCCAAACGGATTATGATTACTACCTACCTAGAATAGATAAGATCTATCTATCAAAAGATGGGGTGATTACTTATAAGGAAGGTATCAGCTCACTTACCCCGGCAGAGCCTTTAGCTCCCGATGAATCGATGCCTCTTTATGTAATTGAACACCCGGCTTACGGGTTTGATATAAAAAGAGATTCTAAGTTTACTGCGGTGGATCAGAAGCGATACACCATGAAAGATATCGGTAAGCTTGAAACTCGTATTAAGAATCTTGAATACTATACCTCGCTTTCTCTTCTTGAGCTTGATACAGCGGTATTTTCGATTAAAGATAGCTTTGGTCTAGAAAGATATAAGAACGGATTTATTGTTGATTCGTTTAAAGGTCATGGTATTGGCGATGTTCGTAATCCTGATTATAAAATTTCGATGGATATCGAAAACGGGATACTAAAGCCACCGTTCGTTCAGAAAAATATAAAACTTTCAGAACTTAATACATCTGATGCAGCCAGAACATCTAACGGCTATAGTCTCGTTAATGAAACTATAATGTTAGATTATGTGGATGAGCCGTATATTACGTTAAATACATCCAGCGGTGATATTTCAATTACACCGTTTGACAACTATACCTTTGCAGGTCAGTTAAAACTTACCCCGTCAGTAGATACATGGTTTGATGAAGTTGAAAAACCAATCATTTATACAGACGACGCTGGTACTTTTGATACCCTAATTCCTGACGCTGTTGGTGAAAAAGCATACGGTACTATTTGGAATGTTTGGAAGCAAGTCTGGACACCAACCGAAGGTAATGATCAGTCAAGAAAATTACAAACCGGTGTTGTTGTAACAGAGTCTTCTATTACTGGTACATCTCGTACTGTAGTTTTTCCGTACGTTCGAGCTGCCTCGATTACCTTTGAAGCAAATAAACTTAAGCCTAATACAAGATATTATGCATACTTCAATGATTATAATGTAACTAATTATTGTACGACCGGTAATATTACTGCCAACGTTTTTGGTTTTGATAACAACACCATTAACGAAGCACATATTGTTACAGATCAAACCGGTAAGGTCAAAGGTGTCTTTAACTTTAATCCAACCACCACCGGTTTAAAAATACCAGCTGGCATTGTAACGTTTAGATTGACCGATTCAAGTACCAATGGTACCGATAAAGAGTCTTTTGCGGATGCGTACTTCACATCTAATGGAACGCTTACTAAGATTGAGAAGCTAAAGGCTGTACCACCACCACAGGTCATACAGGTGATTGTACCGGCTCCTCCGGCACCTCCTTCACCGTCGCCTGCGCCGCCGCCAGCACCTGTACCTGAAGTTGTAACAGAAGATCCAGGTAGCACAGTATCCACAGGGGAGACAAGCCCAGGTCTTGTAACAAGCACTGTTAACTTCCTAACCGGTAGCAATGATATTAATAGCTATGCGGCAGAAACGGAAAAGTATGTCGATAAGTTCGTTAATGATAGCGGAACTATCAATGAAGTTGTACTTACTACCAAAGCGCCTACTGTAGTAGACTACGAGGTTGTTGATCTAATTACAACAAATTCTTACAACTTTGTTTCGGGTGCTACTGTTGGCGGTGTTACATCTACAGGCACTGATCTAAGCGGTTACTTAACAGCAACTAACATACTAGATGCGGTTAATACAAATACTGGTAAGCCTTTTGTTGAAGAGTTCCTAACTAATGTCGAGCAGAAGGCTGGAAAAGAAGCTGTGGATAACGTTGTAATGCCAATGTATAATGGTACAAAATACGTTACAACGGAAATCGTTAACAGTTCGCGCGGCAATTATGAATCGCTACCGAAAGATATGCGCGATTTCTGGGAAGCCGGCTTGAGAAACGGATCCTGGACGGATACACCAGAAGGTGAAGCTAAGGCAATTGCGGCTTATGCAGCGGCTGTTACAGTCGGCTACATGGCAAATGCTAGCACTGCAGCATACAACGCTGGTAGAAACACCGCGCTTTATGGTTTATAATAAGGAAAATAGATGTCAATTAGTCTAAATGTCGACGGTGGCGCTGGTAGAACGGGTTATCTAGATACACTAGCGCAATCGTTTTTCGTCGATCGCGCATTAATGCTAACAAAGATCGATTTATATTTTAGCGAGAAGCACGGGTTATTACCTGTTGAACTTACATTAAGAAAAGTTGAAAACGATCTACCAAGCCCTAACGTTATTACTAACTCATCGGTAGTGGTTGATGCAGCTAATATTAATACATCGTCTAATTCAACAGTCGCAACAACATTTACATTTGCAAACCCTCTTTACTTAGAATCCGGTCAGTATTGCTTTACGCTATCATCTGATTCTAAAAAGAATAAAGTTTATGTCGCTGAAATAGGTGGCGTAGATATTGCAACGGATACTCTTATTACTAAACAACCTTATGCGGGGGTTGTTTATCTTTCTTCGAACGGAACATCTTGGGATGTTGATCAGACAAAAGATATAAAGTTTAAGATTTACAGAGCTAACATTACATCAACAACCGCTACTGTTGATATGGTGCTGAAGAGAAATAACTTCTCTTCTGTTAACATTGTAAATTTAGAAACAGATCCGTTTATTTCATATAACGGTACAGATGTAGTTAGAGTGCTACACGATAACCATGGTTTTTCAACAGGCGCACGTGTTAAGTTCAATGGACTACCAGGTACATTGTACAATCTAGGTAATGCTAATATTGTTGCAAGGTTTAACGGTATTAACTTTAATTTCGTGGATAATGTTGAATTTACCGTTAGCAATGTAACAAATTCTTCCTATACTATTATTCTCGGTACTAACGTTGCAACTACAGCCAATATTACTGAAGGGCGTTTCGGTGGCTCGTCGGTTGTCGCAACTACATATCTACCTTATAGTTCGATATATCCGAGCTTAAGCCTAAATGCGCCTGCTCAGACAGCGATTGCACACAAGATTAAGACAACCGATACATCGCTTACCGTTAGCAGCTTACAGCCTATTAACCCTGATGTTATAGATTTCGACAATACAAAGCTTATCGTTGACCCTAGAAATCGTGCTGTAAGCATGTCAGGGCAAGAAAGCTTTGTTTATAGAGTAGAGTTGTTAACCAACGACAATTATGTCTCTCCTACTCTAACCATACCAAATTCAAGCGTTCTATTCGTCACACCAGATATTAATTACCCTGCTTCGACAGATAATCTTACTGTTGATATTAAAAATATTGCAACAGCAAACACACTCATTTCGTTCTCAAGTGCAGGGGTGGTTTCAATAGCTGGTACTAATGAGCGCGCTAATGTGAAGTCAATGGTACCAGGTGCATTTGTAACAATCTCTGGTGCTGGTAATTCTGTTAATAACGGTACATTCCGTCTAACATCTGTTTCTTCTGATGGTTCAACATTCTCGATTCCATCTGCAGCAACAGAACCTACCGGTAACAGCATTAGTATTTCATACAGACCGCGCTACATTGCGGAAGAAGCTGCAAGCGGTTCAAGTTCCAAGGCTAAATATATTACAAGAAAAATTGAACTTGCTACTCCTGCAAGTGATCGACCAGAGGTGGTAAATAAGAGTATAGAGGAGTTTGAGTATCATGTTGATATGGCCCGCTGGCTGGGGTACGGTAAACAATTTCAGGACATTAAAATCAACGTCCATATCTCCGGTCGTCAAGGTCCAGAAGGTATCCGACAAGCGTACAAACGACTCAGCCCCGAAGCACGGAACACAATCACAATCGAAAACGAAGAAATAAGCTATGGATTGGATGATTGCCTTACTATATCTGATCTCGTTCCAATTGTTCTGGACATTCATCATCACTGGGTCAGAGAGGGAGAATACTTGGCTGTCACCGACGAGCGCGTTCAGCGGGTTATTGACTCTTGGCGCGGGAATCGTCCTACTCTACATTATAGTGTGTCACGTGAAGATTGCCTTGTTGGTCATTGCGTGGATACTCTACCATGCCGTGACAGCCTAATCGCTAGTGGTAAGAACAAGCAAAAGCTCCGCGCACATTCTGACTACTACTGGAATAATGCAGTAAATAATTGGGCTATGTCATTCCATGATAAATTCGATATCATGTGCGAGAGTAAGGCTAAGAACCTAGCTAGCCACAAACTATACGAGAAATATTATGGGACTATTTGATAAACTATTCGGTAAAAAAGAATTACCTGAGGATCGAGGACTACCTGAACCTAAAAAGGTTCCTGCTATGCCTAAGGTAGAAGAAAAGCCTAAAAAGCCACGTAAGCCTCGCAAGCCTAAACAACCTAAAGTAGAATTGTCTGAAAAAGATAAAGCTACCCAAGCAGGTGAGCCATATGTAACAGTATTGCGAATGGAGATTGATCCTACTGATATTAACTCAGGTGCATTTGAACTTGACTACAATGAAATTTTCGTTGCACGCCTTGTTAAAGCGGGATACATGATGAAAAAGGATGACACCGATGTTGATATTGTGGATCGTTGGTGGACCCAAGTTTGTAGGAATACAGCATTAGAACTTTATGCTCAACAACAGGCCGATCCTGATAATCGAGACATGCGGTCTATTAGGACTAGGGATATTGGAAACGGTCGAACTGAGGTTAGTTGATGAAGTATGACAGAAACAATACACCCACTGGCTTCTACGTATATTGTTATCTGAGAAAAGATTTATCCCCATATTATGTGGGTAAGGGCAAAGATAGTAGAGCATGGTCCAAGCATCATACTATAAAAAACGGGCATTTTGCAGGAGTTCCTGTACCAACAGATGATACCCGAATCGTAATCGTAGAAGCCAATTTAACCGAAGTGGGTGCATTCAGTATAGAGCGCCGACTTATCAGATGGTATGGGCGCAAAGATAATAATACCGGTATCTTACGTAACAGGACTGATGGTGGTGAAGGTGGCTCAGGAATTGTAGTTACTGAAGAATCTAGAAAAAAACGGTCGATAGCTAACAAAGGTCAAGGTAAAGGGAGAAAGCTCCCACAAGAAACAGTACTCAAAATGCGGGCAGCCGCAAATTCACGCCCTACAGAAATGAAAGAGGCTACTAGGAAAAAAATGAGTGCCTCACATAAGGGTAAGGTCATTTCAGAGGAAACCAAACTAAAGATTAGTGCCGCAAAAAAGAACAAACCGAATCTCAAGAACTTGGGCCGAAAAGCATCCCCGGAAGAAATAGCTAAGAAAAATGAAGCCAGGAAAAATAACGGAAAACCGTGGTTTTCGTTGGAAACTAGAGCAAAAATAAGTAATGCTGTGCGCGAGGCCGCAATAAGGCGCAGGCTTGACAAATAATCAAATCGGGCATATAATAGAACTTCTTTCAACAACTCCCATGGAGTATTTAAATGGCAACGTCCGCAAAACTTGTTAAAACTACAATGAACACTGCTTTCCCTTTCACATATCGCAAGCCTTCTTCACTTAGGGGCGTTGCTAAAATCATCCATCGGTTGAAGCGTAAAAAAGGTCAGTATACTGAAATCAGTGTTGAGGAAAGACTCAAGGAGCTGTTCGATCCCATCAACACTAAATGGCATAAGCATCTGGCTCTCTTGCAAAAGAAAGGTCTGAAATTCAAGCGAAGCCTGCGTATCAAGTTTGCAATGGTCAAACTGCGAGATATCTTTATTGATGACGATATCCAGCGTAACATGGATCCAGACCACATTGTAAAAATTGCCAACATTGATAACTTCCGTGTACCCTTCATGTCAGCTATTCAAGGTACTAAGGAAGTTGGTAAGTGGCGCTTTCACTCCACTAACGCACAGCACACCGTAGTCCTCGAGGCTGCACTTGCTTTCCATGGCATGTGGGAAGATTTTAAGGGCGATTGGAAAGACCTCGAAGTTCCCTTCTTGTATATTGAAACTGATGACCGTTCTATGGCTCGCCAAGCGTTTCGTATTCTGAACGGCAAGTTTGCTAAACCAATAGGTCCTTACGATCATCACAAGATTGAAGTTCTGTCTTACCGTGTTGACGGCAATATGGAAACTGAGAATAAGCAAGCTGCATTGATTCAAGAGATTTGCGAAGATAATGGTTTTGAACCTATCGCTGAGGATGACGAAGAAAATGCTGGTCATCCTAAGGCTATCACTCACATTAGCGCAATGCGTAAGTACAAAGAGAAGCCTCAGCATTGGGAATTCATTTTGAAAACTCACGCTAAGTACTGGCCTAATATCAAACTCCATGGTATGGAGATCGACATGTATGGTTTCATGTATGAGTATTTCAAAGTTAAAATGAAAGTAGATGTGTACTCTAAGAATTTTGAAAAAGACTTCTTGACTCCGTTTCACGCTATCATCCAAACAGGGTTTAGTACTCCTGAAATGCTAAGTAGCGAAAGTGCAAACACTTTCAAACGTTGGACTGCGAAAACTTGGGACATGGCTGTGGATGAGGTCGATAAGGTCGAGGCACAAGCATCGTTTGTTCTGTTGCTGAAATTGTATCGACAACTGGGCGGCACGCAAACTCTACCTGATATTGTTGACTTGTTCGATAACAACAAGGCAGGTGATCTGACTAAGTATCTGTCTCCTTCTGCTAAGAAAGCACTGAAGCCGTGACTGGTTGCTTCTTTTATTTGATTGAAACGGCTCATTACATCAAGTACGGTAATGAGTTCGTTCAACTCCTGGGGTATGGTATCACTATCAACCCCAGGAAACGATCAAAACAATATAGTGACCACTCAGGCACTGAGCAAGGTTTCTGTGAATTGTTTTTTGGTCCTACTGTACAGATAAAGGCATTGGAATCAATCATCAAGCAACGAGTTGCGAGTAAGACACACAAAATCTACGGTGAAGATGTAGAGTGGATTAGTCCAAAACATAAGATGCCTATTAGTGCATTGGTTCAGTTGGTTAAAGATACCATTAAGCAAGAAGGGTTTACGGTCGCACCCATAAAGGATGAATATCTCCCGTTTGAGAACCTAGATCACCATAAGAAGATTACGGTTAAGGAATTGAACTCAAATCCTGAAATGTATTTGGATATGGTGTCGGTTGACAAAAAACGCAAAAAAGTCGTATAATATACGCATATTAATCAACTATATACTGTCCCCCACATGAAACGTTACGCCCTGATCGATACTGCAAACACATTCTTCCGTGCCCGTCACGTGGCAAGTCGCAACAGTGATCCAGAAGAAAAAGCAGCATTCGCACTTCATTTGACACTTGCGAGTGTTAATCAAGTAGTACGAAAGTACTCAATTGACCACGTAGTTTTTTGTTTAGAAGGTCGCTCGTTCAGGAAGGACATCTATGCTCCTTATAAAAAGAATCGTGTTGTAGATGCTCAGTCAGTTACTGAGGATGAGAAGGCAGAGAATGACCTTTTCTGGTCCACATACGAACAATTTACTACATTTATCAAAGAAAAAACTAATGTGAGCGTCCTGCGGCACGAACGTGCTGAGGCAGATGACATGATTGCCCGGTTCATTCACTTGCACCCCGAAGATGAACACTTTATTATTAGTACGGACAGCGACTACATTCAGTTGATCGCACCCAATGTTCGACAGTACAACGGAGTTACTAACGAATTGATTACATTAGAGGGCTACTTTAAAGACAGTGGTAAGCCCGTCATTGACAAAAAAACTAAACAAAATAAATTACTTGAGGCCAGTCCTGAATACTTATTGTTTAAAAAATTGATCCGCGGTGATGCAGGAGACAACGTATTTCCTGCTTACCCGGGTGTGCGTGAGAAAGGTTCTAAGAATAAAATTGGCATCATGGAAGCATACGAGGATCGTGACAAGCAAGGATTTAATTGGAACTCGTTTATGTTGACTCGCTGGACTGACCACGAGGGTGTTGAACACCGGGTTCGTGACTGCTACGAACGTAACAAAACACTGATTGACCTCAAGGCACAACCTCAAGAAATCAAGGATGCAGTGGATCAACGCATCAAGGAAAGTGTGCGAGTTACAACTACCCCACAAGTGGGAGTACATTTTATGAAATTCTGTGGCCGATATGCATTGGAAAAAATTAGTGAGCAGGCCGAGGCGTATGCTAAATGGCTTAACGCACCGTATACTGGGACAATTCATGAGCAATCTACATAAAAGGCAAGTCTATGTTGGTTTGCTAGAAATACTTAAGGACAATAAGTACTACTACCATAGTAAAGTGGGCATAGATTATTCTCACTTGACTGAGGATGGTAAGGCAGTGGTACTTGATTATATTAATCAAGTAGCCCCTCACATGCTGAAAAAAGACAAAGAAACAATTGAAGCATTAGCTAAACAAATGGTTTGGGAAGAATTGAAAAAATGACATTCAAAGTAGAAGAATCCACAGTAAGAACTATTCGCACAGGCGAAAAGGGCTTTATGCTTAAGGATGGTATTACTATCATGCCCAGAGCAGGATTTGAAATCAGTCGTAATTGCCCTGATTCATATAAACGAATTATTTCGGCATGCATTGATAATAGTTGGCTCAAGCCTGTTGCGTATGTTAAAGACAGTGAACTATTTTGGGAAGCATTTCAAAAATGAACGGTAAAGACATTAACAACATTTATTTTATTCTTACTAGGACACCAGAAGAATTATCTGAATGGTGGGAATCGTTGTCCGAAGATGACCAACTGTATGCATCAGAAATTGTTAAAGCATATCGTGAGGAGCTAGATGCTACCGCATGCTATGATAGCGAACACATTGACACAACCGAAGCAAAAAATTACTTGAAAAAGTTTCAGCTACAAAAATGAAGAAGATTTTTTACGAAAAAGTAGGACGCAAGTATGTACCAGTAAGTGAATACGATAGTAACTTACTGGATGCACTACCTAAGGGTACACATATCGTAATGGTATATCCAGGTGGTCAATCAACTCGATACAAGATCGATCCAAATCATGCCGCAATGATTGCCGCGGGGCGTGTTGCCGAAGATGCCATTAGTAAGAAACTGTTAGAAGCTAGTGAGATTCGTATGCAACGTCCAGATCGTGAACGCAAACTAACTGAAAGTCAAAAAGCTGCATGGGACAATCTTGTCAAAGAGTTTGGCGATAGTGCAAGACAACTTGAATGGGCCAGTATTCGTGAAGTAGCCGAGGCCGGTGTAAAGGCTATGCAAGACGAAGCAGAAAAATTAATGACTGTTCCAGCAGTCAAAAAAGCATACGAGCATTTCATGCTTGTGTGCGAACTTACAAAGGAGAAACATGAACTTGAAAGCTAAACCAATTATTAAGGGTGAGTATTGGGTAGTCACTGATGGTGAACGAAAAGTGGGCAACGTTGTTTCTAATGGCACTGAATTTGCAGTTAAGTTAGATAACAAAATAGAGTTGTTCGACAGCGCCAAAGATATTGAAAAGAAAACTCATATTGAATTTTTAAAAACTGTAAAAACTGTAGGACAAACAAGGCCTGCTTTTGCAGTTTTTCCTACACCTTCTGGAAAGATTTACAACAGTTTCTATGATATTAAGCGCAAACTGCATATCTTTACTAAAACACCAAAAAGCAAATGTTACTATGCTGCTGGGTGGTTTGCACTGAAACAAGCCGAAGAATATGAAACGATATTCTGCCCTAAGTATATTTTCGTCCAACGGTACGACTATATTGGCCCGTTTATGACAGAATCAGAGGCAAAAAGTAGCATAAATAACACATGAGTCAAATTAAAAAGTTTATTGATAAAATTACTTACGCGGAAGCTAGGCAGTCTAAGGACATCATTATGTCCGTTTCCGATGCCAAAGAATTGCGTGACGAAGTAATGAAACTCTTGATTGATAGTCAGTCTTCCAACAAGGATCAGGAAGAAACAATCGAGGTTGTCATGAAGGGGTCAAAGTGGTGATTTAATGAGCAGAACACAACCAAAAATTCTACTAGAAATTGTAGACAAGACCACATACAAGTGTGACCAGATCGTAGAAGCTGCTGGTATTTGGGCAGTGTTTTATGACGGGCAACCTATCAATCTAAAAAGTCAGCACTATTTAGATAGCGAAGCCGTACCCAAATATAAAAAAACTAGCTTTAGCAACCCGGGTCATGCAAGAAACTTGTGCCGAAAATTAAACAAGCAATTCAAAACTGATAAATTTAGTGTTGTGTTTATGAACAACGGCACCAAAGTTTATCCAGATGACTAAACTCACTTACAAAGAACAAGTAACACAAACTGTAGTTGAACAGCTTGAAGGTAGTTACTGGACCTTCGAAAATGCAATGAAAAAATGGTGGCAGAATCCTAGGCGGGACGCAGGTCTTCGCCTTAGTCCTATGGGTAACCAAGCATTCCAAACTGCCGGAATAGAATACTCAGACCATGAAATAAAAAAGATAGGAAAAAGCTACTACGGATTTGTAATAGAACTAAGCAAGAAAATAAAATGCCCCTATTACATTGATGTAAGTAAGAGTGAGACTGGAAACATTCCCTATATACGATTATATGATAGTAGAATTGCAATAATGCTGACACTATACGGTGATTTGGAATCATATTTAAACTCAATAAAGGTAAAGAAATGACTGAAAAGAAAAGCCCCAATCCATTCATTAACATGGCGAACGAAGCAAAAACACGTTCATTGAAAGTTGCTCCTGAAAAGGCACAACAAATACAAAAAGCAAAAGCTCCTAAACCCAATAAGGGTTTCGGTAACCAGGTCATGCGAAAAACAGGCCGCGGTGGATAAATATATTACAGGAGAAACAATATGAAATACTTAACTGCAATACTATTATCTTTATCTTTTATGCTTCCCGCAGTTGCCCAGCAACCGCAAGAAAAGCCAAAAACAGAAATGAAACTGGCCAAGAAGAAAGCTGACAAAGATAGAGAAGCCAAAGAAAAGAAAGCTCAGGATCCCAAAGAAGCTAAAAAGTGATATTATTTTGTGATATCATATTAGTGTAAATACTAATAGACAGTTAGAGTTCTGTCTTTAAAAACTCAATTAAACACACTTACACAGGAGAAAATTATGTTTAATCAATTCGCATTCCAAGCCGTAGACGGCATTCAATCTGCTAAAAAGCAATTCGTTTCTACATTCGTTCAACACGATGGTTTCCAAAAGGTTCTAAATGGTTTTGTTGATGCTCAAACCGAGTACACCAAGGCCGCTATTACTGCCGGTTCTCAGGCTGCTACGGGCATTCAAGAAATCTTAACTGACCGGACACCTTACGTAAACTTCACTAAGAAGATTGCTGAGTACTTCCCTACTGCGGTATGTGCTACATCTAAGAAGGCTAAGTAATCATGCTCGGCGTCATCTTAGCGTTTGTTATACTAGCCGTTGTGGGCGCTATTGCACCAGTAATAGCTAAAGGAGAAACATATGGTAGTCGCCTAGAAAACTACATCGTCAATAATCATCCTAAAGATGCCGCCGATGTTGAACGTTTGACTAGAGAGTACCAAGAAAAAGAACAAAGGACTTTTCTATGAACACATAGGTGCGGTAGAGGTAAGCGAGCGACTATCGTGACTGGGAAAC
>OGWF01000106.1_pt1 | contig 12941 bp, 7 predicted proteins | sample 1575951 | NCBI WGS metagenome assembly OGWF01 (sample SAMN07581523, study PRJEB24739) | freshwater metagenome | place: Singapore | collected 2015-01
TGGCATCTTTTAAATTCCTATGTGCCATTCCTAGAGGACCTTCAGGACCTGCGTAATAATATGCCCTAGATGCGATTGAAGATCCTTCTCTGAGAGTAGCATCTACCCGAGTGAAAAACATTGGATTTTCTTTTCGCATTCTTTCGAACGAGGTTAAAATTTCTGCCGGATTTCGAACACATACTAAAATTTTAACTTGTTTTTGAAAAATTTCTTCAATAATGGGTATTAGAAAAACCCATCCCCGATCTTTGTCAAAAATGATTGGTTTGTCTATGTGTTTATAATATCCTTCGAAGACGGACTTTAGTACACCGATCTTTGCTTTATCATTTGGATATTCTTGATTTTGCTCAAAATTGTTCCAATTAGCATTGATACTACCAACAATACTTGATAGAGAACTCACGGGTTCGCCATGAATGTCTGGGTTCTGTGACAAAATATTTGTCAATAATGTTGATCCTGATCTTGGAAGACCGGAAATAAAATTAATAGATTTCATAATTATTCCTTTGTTGAGTTTGACTTTGGAAATTTCTTAGCCAATTCTTCTTTCAATTTGTCAAATGTATTGTCCCATTTTCCAAAAATTGTTTGTCTGAAAACTCTTGTAGAATCTTGATACCATGGGCTATGTTCATCACCATATGCCCAAATATGGTATGGCAAAATTGGCACAATAACCCAAGTTGGCTTTCCCATTGCAGAAGATAGATGTGCGATACTTGTGCATGATGTGATGACCAAATCTAGATTTTCGATGGCTGCGGCTGTATCTTCCCATGACAAAATTAAATGTTGTAAATCAACAATATCTTCAGGTAATTCTCTAACATCATCGTCTCTCTGTAGAGAGTAAAACTGAATATGTTGATTATCTTTATATATGTTAATCAAATTATCAGACGGAAAAATTCTGAATTGTTGATGTTCAAATTTTGGATTACCACTCCAACGAATACCAACTTTTGGCTTATCCGTTTTTATAATTTGTTTCCAAAGTTCTACACTTTCAGACTTTGCAAATATATACGGATCATTGGGTATTGTGTCTGATTCATGACCAAATAACCAACTACAACTGAAACCTGGTATCCAAAAATCATGATGTGTAGATTGAACTTCATCTAATGTTATACACTTGCTGACGCCAGGAATTCTAAGAAATAGTGAGTGTAGATTTTTCTCGCAGCATAAAATTGCTTTACCACCACGCATCCAAATCTCAGTTGCAAATCTTGCATAGATGATGTTATCGCCATATCCAGCTTCAAGATTTATGATGACGGTTTTATTTGTTAAATCTGATTGGTCCCATATAGGTTTTGTTGTGTTTATTACAGGACCACCATAAACACCTAATCCCCTACCATATTCAAGATGTTGAAATCCTTCTTGAAATTTGCCCTGATTTATTAGAAACCAGCCTCTATTAAATTTTGCTCTAGGATCGTCTGGAAATTGCTCATTTAATTCTTCTGATATTTTCCATCCTTCTTTAAATCTACCACGAATCATCAAATTTAATTGTTGGTCTATTAAATGCATTTTATCTCCAATCATGAAATAAATGATATCTATATTATAACGTATATATTATACCTATAGTATGCGTGTTTCCAGAAGAAATCGCGGACCACGAGTTAGTTCCTATTTGCACAGGGATTAATTTATTAACTGTTGTTCCATCACCTAATTGACCATAAGAATTAAGCCCCCAAGCAAACAATAATGCATCAGAACGAATTGCTGCTGTATGATTTTGACCTGCACTTACCGCTGTCCAAGAACTGGTCCCGATTTGTACTGGACTGTTTACAAGGTTGGGCAGTTGATTCCCCAGAAGCGTGGGACTTGATCTATTTGTTGTAGTACCATCACCCAATTGACCATGGAAATTCAGACCCCAAGTAAACAATAATGCATTAGAATGAATTGCTGCTGTGTGATATCGACCTGAAGTTATTGCCGACCAAGAACTGGTCCCGATTTGTACTGGACTTAATTTATTAACTGCTGTTCCATCACCTAATTGACCAGAATTATTGCGACCCCAAGTAAATAATAATCCATCAGAACGAATTGCCGTTGTATGGAAGCCACCTGCACTTACTGCTGTCCAAGAACTGGTTCCAATTTGTACTGGACTCGATCTAGTTGTTGCAGTACCATCACCTAATCGCCCATAAGTATTGAGGCCCCAAGCGAATAATAATCCATCAGAACGAATCGCGACTGTGTGAGAAAGACCAGCACTTACTGCTGTCCAAGAACTGGTTCCTAATTGTACGGGTACACTGGCACTGAATAAATAATTATTACCAATTTGTACTGGGCTTGATTTATTTGTTGTAGTACCATCGCCTAATTGACCAGAAGTGTTAATACCCCAAGTAAACAATAATCCATCAGAACGAATTGCTGCTGTATGGAAGCCACCTGCATTTACTGCTGTCCAAGAACTGGTTCCAATTTGTACTGGACTTGATCTATTTGTTGTAGTACCATCACCTAATTGACCATAATTATTGCGCCCCCAAGTAAACAATAATCCATCAGAACGAATTGCTGCTGTATGGAAGCCACCTGCATTTACTGCTGTCCAAGAACTAGTTCCAATTTGTACTGGACTTGATCTATTTGTTGTAGTACCATCACCTAATTGACCATAATTATTGCGCCCCCAAGTAAATAATGAACCACCCAAACGAATTGCTGCTGTATGGAAGCCACCTGCATTTACTGCTGTCCAAGAACTGGTTCCCAATTGTATAGGAGAAGATGTTCTCTCAATACCGACGGATACTGGACTTGATTTATTAACTGTTGTTTCATCACCCAATGATCCAAAACCATTACCTCCCCAAGCAAATAATAAACCGTCAGAACGAATTGCTGCCGTATGACCACCACGGGGCACACTTACTGCTGTCCAAGAACTAGTGCCAATTTGTACTGGACTTGATCGATTTGTTGTGGTACCATCACCTAATTGACCATTATTGTTAAGTCCCCAAGTAAATAATGAACCACCTAAACGAATCGATGTTGTATGCGCGGGCCCAGCACTTACTGCTGTCCAAGAACTTGTACCAATTTGTACTGGACTTGATTTGTTAACTATTGTTCCATCACCTAATTGACCATTATTGTTACGCCCCCAAGTAAATAATGAACCACCTAAACGAATCGCGACTGTATGTGAACCGCCAGCACTTACTGCTGTCCAAGAACTTGTTCCGATTTGTACTGGACTTGATTTGTTAACAATTGTTCCATCACCTAATTGACCATAACCATTATATCCCCAAGTAAACAATAATCCATCAGAACGAATCGCGGCTGTATGTAAACCACCCGCACTTACTGCTGTCCAAGAACTTGTACCGATTTGTACTGGGCTTGATCTATTTGTTGTAGTACCATCACCTAGTTGTCCGAAAGTATTATAACCCCAAGTGAATAATAATGCATCTGAACGAATCGCTGCTGTGTTACTGCGACCGGCGCTTACCATAGTCCAAGAACTTGTACCAATTTGTACTGGACTTGATCTATTTGTTGTGGTACCATCACCTAGTTCACCATAAGTATTATGACCCCAAGTAAATAATGAACCACCCAAACGAATCGCTGCCGTATGGGTTGCCCCAGCACTTACTGCTGTCCAAGAACTTGTACCAATTTGTACTGGACTTGATTTATTTGTTGTTGTGCCGTCGCCTAATTGTCCATGGGCATTAAGACCCCAAGTAAATAGTAAACCATCAGAACGAATTGCTGCTGTATGAAAGGCACCCGCACTTACTGCTGTCCAACTGAATATAGGATATCCTAATTGACCAGAATTATTGCGACCCCAAGTAAATAATAAACCGTCAGAACGAATTGCTGCTGTATGTAAATCACCCGCACTTACTGCTGTCCAAGAACTTGTTCCGATTTGTACTGGACTTGATCGATTTGTTGTGGTACCATCACCTAATCGCCCATAAGCATTAAGGCCCCAAGCGAATAATAAACCGTCAGAACGAATTGCTGTTGTATGAGTCACACCTGCACTTACTGCTGTCCAAGAACTTGTTCCGATTTGTACTGGACTTGATCGATTTGTTGTGGTACCATCACCTAATTCGCCAGAACTATTGCGTCCCCAAGTGAATAATGAACCACCCAAACGAATTGCTGCTGTATGTGCACCACCTGCACTTACTGCTGTCCAAGAACTAGTTCCGATTTGTACTGGACTTGATTTATTAACTGTTGTTCCATCACCTAGTCGTCCATACTGATTAACACCCCAAGTAAACAATAATCCATCAGAACGAATTGCTGCTGTATGAGATTCGCCAGCACTTACTGCTGTCCAGCTATATGGAGTAGAGTAAATATCACCTAATTGACCGACATTATTAGTACCCCAAGTAAACAATAATCCATCAGAACGAATTGCTGCTGTATGAAAGGCACCCGCACTTACTGCTGTCCAAGAACTTGTACCAATTTGTACTGGGCTTGATCTATTTGTTGCAGTACCATCACCTAATTGTGAATTGGAATTAAATCCCCAAGTAAATAGTAAACCATCAGAACGAATTGCTGCTGTATGAGATTCGCCAGCATTTACTGCTGTCCAAGAACTGGTTCCAATTTGTACTGGACTCGATCTAGTTGTTGTAGTACCATCACCCAATTGACCTGAAATATTACGACCCCAAGTAAACAATAATCCATCAGAACGAATCGCGGCTGTATGTGAACCGCCAGCACTTACTGATACCCAAGAACTTGTTCCGATTTGTACGGGAATCGATCTATTTATTGTAGTGCCATCCCCTAGACGACCATAACCATTATATCCCCAAGTAAACAATAAACCATCAGAACGAATTGCTGCTGTATGTGAACCGCCAGCACTTACTGCTGTCCAGCTATATACTGGTATGATATAGCCTAATTGACCATAACTATTGCGTCCCCAAGTAAACAATAAACCATCAGAACGAATTGCTGTTGTATGAGTCGCACCTGCACTTACTGCTGTCCAAGAATTGGTTCCAATTTGTACTGGACTTGATCGATTTGTTGTGGTACCATCACCTAATTGACCATAAGTATTATGACCCCAAGTAAATAATGAACCACCCAAACGAATCGCTGCCGTATGGGTTGCCCCAGCACTTACTGCTGTCCAAGAACTTGTACCAATTTGTACTGGGCTTGATCTATTTGTTGTAGTACCATCACCTAATCGCCCATAAGCATTAAGGCCCCAAGCGAATAATGATCCATTAGAACGAATTGCTGTTGTATGAGTCCCACCGGCACTTACTGCTGTCCAAGAACTTGTTCCGATTTGTACTGGACTTGATTTATTAACTGTTGTTCCATCACCTAATTGACCAGAATTATTGCGGCCCCAAGTAAATAGTAAACCATCAGAACGAATCGCGGCTGTATGAGTACCGCCAGCACTTACTGCTGTCCAAGAACTAGTGCCAATTTGTACTGGACTTGATTTGTTAACAATTGTTCCATCACCTAATTGACCATAACTATTGCGTCCCCAAGCGAATAATAAACCGTCAGAACGAATTGCTGCTGTATGATTTAGACCAGCACTTACTGCTGTCCAAGAACTTGTACCCAATTGCGTAGGTATATTAAATTCCTTTATATTATTTCCTATAAGCACTGGACTTGATTTAACTGTTGTTGTGCCGTCGCCTAGTTGACCAGAAGTGTTAAGGCCCCAAGCGAATAATAAACCGTCAGAACGAATTGCTGTTGTGTGATCTCTACCTGCACTTACTGCTGTCCAAGAACTTGTTCCAATTTGTACTGGACTCGATCTAGTTGTTGTAGTACCATCACCTAATTTTCCATAATTATTAAGACCCCAAGTAAACAATAATCCATCAGAACGAATTGCTGCTGTATGATATCGACTGGCATTTATTGCTGTCCAAGAACTTGTTCCGATTTGTACTGGACTTGATCGATTTGTTGTGGTACCATCACCTAATTGACCATTATTGTTAAGTCCCCAAGTAAATAATGAACCATCAGAACGAATTGCTACCGAATGTTGTATACCAGCACTTACTGCTGTCCAACTATATGTTGGTGTGACATAACCTAATTCTCCAAAAGTACCACGACCCCAAACATGTAAAAAATAATCATTGACGGGAGGTGCTGATTCTTGAGATGAAATGAGTAATAGTTTTTCTAGAAGAAGCATATCACACCGTTGGGAAAACTACGTTGCTGATATATAAAATTTCATTATTTGCATAACTTTCTGGCAAATCTCTAAGTGCTTGCCTATAAACTAACCATTTTGTTTTTGTTTCTTCATCGAACAATAATTGCGTATCTGCAAGTTGTGTCCAATCACACTGAGACAATAACATGTTTCGTTTTTGTCTGAGTTCATCCATAAACTTTGCTTTCAGCTCTTCAAATGTGGTCTCTGGAATTGGAATCTCGATGGATTTTTCTCTCAAAATTAAAGTTTCTATTACACTATCATCAACAATTTCATGTGCGTAACCTCCAATTTCATAGATTGAATCATCATATGTTTGATAATGTTTCACTACGGAAAACCAACCTAGGGTTTTTAATAATTGTAAATCATCTTTAGAATTATTAAGTCCGCTAATATTCTTCCAATTTTTAGGTAACAAATCATGTAACTCTTTTATTTCTTTATCTTCAACTAGCGCCCAGTTAGCCATTTGTTTTTACCTTATTTACTATCTTTAATACTTAGTACACCACGCCATGTAGTACCGCCATCATCTGTAATGAATGTTAGGACATCAACACCCGACGCGGTTAATGATGGTGCAATCCCGCCGGGCCACTTTACGGATGCGGGCCAAGCCACAGTAAACGAACCACCATTTGTTAATTCTAAAATAAATCCAGTCGCGTTAGACGCAGGTGTTGGATTACTAAATGTAAAAGTTGTGGTCCCTGCAATAGTAGCAGATATGAAATTACCAAGAGTTAAATCTATAGTTTGTGCAGAACTTATGGAACCTAATGCATTATGCACTAATCCGTAATCTTTAAATAACGGTCTGATTATCTGATTGTCTTGAAAGTCAACATTTGTAGATACTGTTGTTCCCAAACTGCCACTATAACCACTTAATCCTGAATAACCAGATTGTCCACTATAACCACTAATTCCGTCTAATCCTGAATAACCACTGATGCCAGAATATCCTGAAGTTCCAGAGAAGCCAGAGTAACCAGAAATACCACTAAACCCAGATTGTCCGCTATATCCTGAAATACCAGACCAACCCGAATAACCAGATTGCCCACTAAATCCTGAATACCCCGAGATTCCAGAATAACCAGATTGTCCACTAAATCCTGAATACCCAGAAGTGCCTGAATAACCTGAAATTCCTGAGAATCCAGAATAGCCCGAATATCCTGATGCTCCAGAATAGCCTGAAATTCCAGAGAATCCCGAGTAACCTGATATTCCCAAGTCTCCAGAATAACCAGAAACTCCACTAAATCCTGAATAACCAGAGATTCCGTCAGATCCTGCTGAACCTGAATATCCTGAATAACCCGAAATACCAGAATACCCACTAATGCCTGAGAATCCTGAATAGCCACTATGACCAGAGATTCCGCTGAAACCAGAATAGCCAGAAATTCCAGAGTATCCCGAATTACCAGAGATGCCTGAATACCCAGATGTACCTGAAAATCCTGAATAACCGGACATACCTGAGAAACCGCTATAACCAGAGATACCAGAATAACCTGAAATGCCTGAGTAGCCAGAGTATCCTGAAATTCCGGAATATCCGCTAATTCCATCTAATCCTGAATAACCGCTAATACCGCTAAATCCCGAATACCCTGAGATTCCAGAATAACCGGAGATCCCCGAGATTCCTGAGTAGCCTGAAATTCCACTGAAACCTGAATAACCACTGTAACCAGAAATGCCTGAATATCCAGAAATGCCTGAGAAACCAGAATATCCACTAATACCAGACCACCCACTATAACCCGATTGACCAGAGTAACCACTAATACCAGACCAGCCACTATATCCAGAAATTCCAGAGAATCCTGAATATCCTGAAACACCACTATATCCTGAAGTTCCACTGGTGCCACTATAACCAGAAATACCAGAATAACCAGAGATTCCACTATATCCAGAAGTACCACTTAATCCCGAGTATCCACTAATTCCAGAATATCCAGAAATTCCTGACAAACCTGAGTAACCAGAAATTCCACTGAATCCTGAATAACCAGAAAATCCAGATGTTCCCGAGTACCCAGAAATTCCTGAATAACCACTAATACCAGAGAAGCCACTGTAACCTGATATACCTGAGAATCCAGAATAACCTGATATACCACTATATCCCGATATTCCTGAGAATCCAGAATACCCAGAAATTCCAGAATACCCGGAAATGCCAGAGAAACCTGAGTAACCTGATACGCCACTATATCCTGAAATACCGCTAAACCCTGAATATCCAGAAATGCCTGAGAACCCTGAATAACCTGAAATACCACTGAATCCTGAGTATCCAGAAATTCCTGAGAATCCAGATATACCACTGAAGCCAGATTGACCGCTATATCCAGAAATTCCAGAGAATCCTGAATATCCCGATATTCCACTAAAACCTGAGTAACCAGAGATTCCTGAGAAACCACTATAACCTGAAATGCCAGAGAAACCACTTATACCAGAATACCCAGACTGTCCACTAAATCCTGAATAGCCAGATATTCCCGAATAACCAGATGTTCCGCTGTAACCTGAAATTCCAGAGAATCCTGAATAACCACTTATACCACTGAAGCCAGAATAACCAGATGTTCCGCTATAACCCGAAATGCCACTATAACCTGAGGTTCCACTAAATCCAGAATAACCGCTAATTCCACTGAATCCTGAGTATCCGCTGATACCGCTGTAACCAGATATGCCGCTGAATCCAGAATAACCAGATGTTCCTGAGAAGCCAGAGATTCCTGTATCACCCTTATCACCCGTTCTAGCGAAAGTGATCAAGATATCAGATGAATTTGTAAATGTAATTTCACCAGACAGATATGAAACTGGAATGCTGAACCACGTTCCCCCATCTGTGCTTGTGCCTGTAATTGCAAAAAAAGTAAATTTTGAATTGTCTGTTTTTAACGAAATTTTTAAGTGGCCTTTAATACCACTTGTACTATCATCGATTGTTGCGATGAAGCTAGAAATATCTTTTGCTGCGTCATCAACATCATCAATGTATAACTGAGTAGCTAAACTTAAATCAGTATTATTGAACCTTAATTTACCAGATCCAGGATCACTTGATGTTGTTGTTGAATCATATGTGTAATCGAACGATGCACCACCAAAGTTTCCGTCTTTACCCGAGAAACCAGATGTTCCGCTATATCCCGATTGTCCACTGAAACCAGAATAACCTGATAATCCACTGAAGCCACTTAGACCGATGAATCCACTTAAACCTGAATAACCGGAAATTCCGCTAAAACCAGAATATCCCGAAATACCAGAAAATCCTGAGTATCCTGAAGTTCCACTATAACCAGAAATACCAGAGAAACCTGAGTATCCAGAAGTGCCACTGAATCCTGAAATTCCTGAGAATCCAGAAATTCCTGAATAACCAGAAATGCCCGAGAACCCTGAATAACCTGAAATACCAGAGAACCCAGATATACCGATATAGCCTGATTGGCCACTGAAACCAGAATACCCAGATATGCCGCTGAATCCACTATAACCTGAAATGCCGCTATAACCAGAAGAACCACTTAATCCTGAGTAACCCGAAATTCCTGAGAATCCAGAGATTCCGCTAAAACCAGATTGACCGCTGTAACCAGATATGCCGCTGAAGCCAGAATATCCTGAAATACCACTAAAACCAGAATAGCCAGAAATTCCAGAGAAACCAGAATAGCCAGAAATTCCAGAGAAACCAGAATATCCAGAAATCCCGCTGAATCCTGAATAACCCGAAATACCGCTGTATCCTGAGAAACCAGAGATTCCAGAATACCCACTAATACCAGAGAATCCAGAGATTCCACTGTAACCAGATATGCCGCTGAAGCCAGAATATCCTGAAATACCACTGAAGCCAGAATAACCAGAAATGCCGCTAAATCCTGAATACCCTGAAATTCCACTGAAGCCAGAATAACCAGAGATTCCTGGGAATCCAGAATGACCAGAGATTCCAGAATACCCACTGATGCCGGAAAAACCAGAGATACCACTATATCCCGATTGTCCGCTGATGCCAGAATAACCAGAAATTCCACTGAAACCAGATGAGCCAGAAGTTCCACTAAATCCAGAATATCCTGAGAAACCTGAAACACCACTATATCCAGAGATTCCTGAGTAACCGCTTATTCCAGAATAACCAGAAATTCCACTGAAACCAGAATAACCAGAAATTCCACTGAACCCAGAATACCCTGAGGTTCCAGATATAGCAGCATCTTGTTGAAATAATGGAGACGCTATTGATGTTTGTGATGAGTGGCCTACTTTTACTTGCGTCTGTGAACCTGTAGCGCCTACTGTGACTTTTCCGATATTCGCCATTATCGTGTAACGCCCGGAATTACTGTTGCTATTCCTTCTACAACTCTAGTTTTATTATTTTCAGGAGATGTAATGACTAGATCATACACATATCGACCGGGCATCAAATTAGAAGTGTTTGATGAGTTCATAGAAATAGTCAACTCACCACCAACAGCATCAGAAATGCTTACCGTAAAATCTGTTGCAGTTGTCGAATAATAAGATTTTCTTAACTGTGCCGCTGCTAAGTAGTTAGTAAGATTTAAAGAATCGCCCTGAATATCATTGACTGTGACTGTTGTTGAAAAGTCGGCATATTGTTCTATTGTAATTTCTGAGTATGCTGCCACTTTTTCTTCCTTTGGTAACTTTTAATATATCTATTTATTTATGTCTTTTTCATTATTAGTTGTCAAATGTTCGATTAGCATACCAATGGTTCCTGCATGATCAAATTGAATTAACGGATCAACCCAAATATCAATTCCTGCTTGTCTAGCTCTTCTACAAAACACATAGTCTTCTCCCCAGAATTCACCTTCCCAAACTTCAGTATTAAACAAACAAAATCCAGGCTCTGGATTATATTTTTTATTTTTTGGTTCGTAATACAATTCTGGAAACTTTTCTCGCATTTTTGCGATACAATTCTTAGACAAAAGCATGAATCCTGCGGGAATATACTCCATTTTTAATAGATGATTTTCTTGTACAATCTTCTGATTTTTGTCTAGAATCGGGCGAAATAAAAATGTATCTTTATATCCTCGTGCAGGATAAACACCTGCGACAAAATCTTTTTCGACTTGCAACATAGCAAGAACTGCTTGTGCAGGCCAACCCAAATCAGAATCAATACAAAGTAGATGCGTACAATCTGAATGCCAAAACGCCTCTAAAATTTTATTGCGCTCTGCTACAAGTAAAGAACCCGAAGAAACAATTAAAGGTTGGACTTGTATATTATTTTGTGCGAGTAGAAGGACTGTGTTCGTATACGATAAAGTATACTGAATGTTTAACTTACCATCATAAGCTGGTGTTGCGATCATCAATTTAATCATAATAAACCTCTTTTTTATTTTGCTTTTATATATGCCGTTGTATTTTTTATTGTAATTGCGTTTGTTAATTGTGAGTTTGGTGTTACATCATAGTAAAAATCTGTTTGCACATTATATGTGTAAACATTAGCAAAACCAACATCACCATTTGCTGTAATATATAAATTTCTATTGAGGTCATTTATTTGATTCGCTGTGTTTGATGTAACAGTTGCCCACGTTATCGTATCTGTTGATTTTTTAATATTACCTAAACTTGTGCCATATAAGAAAACACTACACGTTGAGTCATAATGCATTGACGCAAACGATTCTCCGGCTGATAAAAAGTTTGTTGTGACAGTCCATGATATTGCATCATTTGATGTTGCAATATTTCTTCCTGCCCCGTAAACATATTTGCCTGCACCATACATCAATTCTGTTATATTTTGAGTGATACCGCTAGTTTGTGCAGACCAAGTAATACCATCGGTTGATGTTGCCAATCCCCCGTTCGATGTTGAATAAACGAATATTCCATTGCCGTAAATTACTTGGTATATATTTGATGTTGTTCCAGAGGTTCTTGCTGTCCGAGTAATTCCGAATTGTGCTTTTCCTGATTTGTTGTCTTTTCTGAAATTGCTTGCGAAGGCATCTAGGGTAGAGTAGACGTTTATCCATTCTATTTGTTGGGACATATTATCGGTTCTTTCGCTGTAGAAGTTGGGATAATAACTGTCTATAAACTCGTAGGGTGCACCCACGGTTATGAGTAGTTTGATGTTGTTTAGTACGTTATTACATGGTTCTGTTCCTATTGGAAATAAGGCATCTAATGCGATGATGCTTCCGAAACTATAGGTATGTAAATGGATGTTTGGGTTTTCTTCATTTTCTACAATGTATTCTACTAGTGCATCAAAGTTGCCTTGTATGATTTGGGATTGCTCTCCGTATTGGATGTAGTTGTCTATGGTTGTGAATTCGGCTGCTACTTTAGTTAGTAGGGTATTGGATTCTGGTATAAAGATAATAGCTAGCGAAGTAATAGGTAGTGTTATTTTGCTAAAATTCTTCAAAAATCTCAGTATATCTATTTGCCAATCAGATAAGTGTTCTTTTATAAAAGTTAAATTTTTGCCATCAATGAATTGTAATATTGATGGAAAAATTAATAACACCGATAACGACATAATTAAAAACATGAGAAACATGTAAAATGTTTGTCATGTTTTTAATTATATCGATTATCGTGACTGGGAAAC